>OHAH01001397.1_pt1 | contig 15593 bp, 9 predicted proteins | sample 1577071 | NCBI WGS metagenome assembly OHAH01 (sample SAMEA3541520, study PRJEB24748) | human gut metagenome | biome: human gut; feature: human-associated habitat; material: faeces | place: China | collected 2012 | reverse complement strand
AATTGTACTCCATAGTGATAAAGTTTTTATTTATAGTGATTTATACTGTTATTTCTAATTCGAGGCACAAATTTACGTGTTTATTTTCAGATAACCACGCTTTCCCTATTGACTTTCTTCTTTTTATTTTGTATATTTGAGGTCAATAAAATAAAGAAATAACAATGAAATATATAAATTTTATTACATAAAGTTCAATAGGTTAATGTGCAAAATTGCATAACGAGGATAACGAATGGGCAAGAAACTGTGAAGGTTCTTGCCCATTTTTGTTGCAATAATTTGATTTGAGTAACTGAAAGTGCCTAAAAATAGTTTTTAATAAACTTGGGAACCGTTTATAATAAACTATTTCATTATTTATTAAAAACTCGAAGCGGGTTTATGCAATATCGGTGATAAAGTGTAAAGAAGAAATATCGTGAGGATTTGCCGATTTTTAGTTTTTTCCTTATTTGGTAAGATTTGTTTATACAATGAACCCTTTGCGTTTGTTGGTATTTTATTTGACAGTGACCGGGTGCTTCGGCAAGAAGTGACTATTTATAGTTTTGTTTAGTCGAGATTCTGTCTGAAATATATTCATAAGAGTCGGTATATATTTTCGTGATTCCCTGTATCTTTGCGGCATTATTAAAAGTATAAGTATGAAACTGACGCACGGATACTATCATCTGATTGCCATACTGACGGTTGCTATCTGGGGGCTGACCTTTATTGCAACGAAAGTATTGATTAATCACGGACTCACTCCTCAGGAAATTTTCTTTTATCGCTTTTTGATAGCCTATATAGGTATTTGGGCGATTTCTCCAAAACACTTGTTTGCCGATAATCTGAAAGATGAACTTTGGTTGGTGGCGGGAGGCGTATTCGGCGGATCGCTTTATTTCTTCACAGAAAATACAGCTTTGGGGATTACCCAAGCCTCCAATGTTGCTTTCATCATTTGCACGGCTCCTCTGCTGACTACGATTCTTTCCCTGCTCTTTTATAAGAGTGAGAAGGCTACGAAAGGGCTGATCTATGGTTCGCTGTTGGCCCTGATTGGCGTAGGGCTGGTCGTCTTTAACGGAAGTGTGGTGTTGAAGCTTTCTCCTGTGGGTGATTTGCTCACTTTGCTTGCGGCTCTGTCATGGGCTTTTTATAGCCTGGTAATAAAGCGGATGACGGGACGTTATCCCACGGTATTTATTACCCGTAAGATATTTTTCTATGGGGTATTGACTATTCTTCCCGCTTTTCTTCTTCATCCGCTGCAACCGGATTTTGATGTGCTTCTGCAACCGCTCGTATTGTCCAATCTCTTGTTCCTGGCAGTCCTGGCTTCTTTGATCTGCTATATTCTTTGGAATGTGGTTTTGAAACAGCTGGGAACGATGCGGGCTTCCAATTATATCTATTTGAATCCGTTGGTGACGATGGTGGCTTCGGTGCTCATTCTCCACGAACAAATCACATGGATTACGTTAATGGGGGCGGCTTGCATCATATTAGGGGTTTATCTGGCGGAAAAGAAGTAGGATCATTCCATCTTTTATCTGCCGGGAAACTTAGAACAAATATTGATATTGTGTACCCAAGAACTTCCGGATTTGTTTCAGCGCTTTTGTGATTTGTGCCTCTACTGTCTTGACAGATATATCCATTGACTCCGCGATTTCCTGGTTTGTCAGATTCTTCGTGCGGCTTTGCAGAAATACCTCACGACATTTTTCGGGAAGTGACAGGATAGCCTCCTGAATTAAATTATTCAGTTCTTCTGTTTCCAGTGAATCGGTGATGCTTACTTGCGGAGTGTCCTGTCCGTTGATGTCGTCCAGTGAGACAGTAGCCTTTCTGTCCCGTATAGCGTTCAGACACCTGTTTTTGGCAGCCTGAAAAAGATAAGCTTTGAAAGTAAGCCTGATTTCAAGTTTTTTTCTGTTTTCCCATACGGACGCAAAGATGTCACTTGCTATATCTTCCGCTTCTTGTGTATCTCCTAAATACAAATACATAAAGCGGCAAAGAACAGTGAAATAAGTATCGAAGACGTACTTGAACGCCTGCTTATCACCATTCTTTATCAATTGCAAAAGGAACATATCGTCCATAGTGTTTGTAATTAGGTTAGTGAGACGTTGCAAAGTTAAAGAATATTTTTTTAGTAGAAACTAAAAAAATGCTTTTCTGAGTAAGGGTATGATTCGTTTTTTGTGTCTTAGTATCGGTAACAGTTAAAAACGACAGCGAAGCATGAAAAAAGAAATACCTTGGGAGTTAATCATTTCCGACCTGAAACAAGACATCTCCGATGCTGATAAAAAGCACTTGGAGGAGTGGGTGTCTATCGATGAGAACCGGAAGGTGTATGAAGAACTTCGGGGAGTTTGGGAAAAGGTGCGTGCTAAAGTTATCAATTATACGCCGGACGTAGATTTCTACTGGAAAGAGTTGATGCAGCGTATGGAGGAGTGTGAGGAGGCTGAACGGAGACAAGCTGAAGATATGGAAAGGTCTGAAGATAAAGTTGAAGTGAATCTCAAAGATAAGGAACAACCTGTTCGTTTGTGGGCTTTCCCCCGTTTTCAACGCTATGTTGCGGCTGCCTGCGTAGTTGTGGCTGTCTTCCTTTCCGTTTCTTTATATATAGGTATAAAAATCGGTCAGCCGGAAATGGCGCAACAAACCTATTCCAATTGGGGAGGTAAATCGGAAGTAGCTCTGCCGGACGGGTCGAATGTATGGATTCATTCGGCTACTTCGCTTACTTATAATACGAATTATTATTCGAAAAACAGAAATGTCCGGTTGAATGGAGAGGCTTACTTTGATGTGGCCCACGATAAGGATCATCCTTTCGTCGTTGAAACCGAAGGAATGAAAATCACCGTACACGGTACAAAATTCAATGTAGAATCCTTTCCCGGTTCGGAAAATACATTTGTCAGCCTGAAAGAAGGTTCGGTGTCGTTGGAGACGAAAGCGGAAACCCGTTTTCTGCATCCGGGAGAAGTCGGTACTTTCAACAAGCGTAACGGACGGCTTCAAATAGAAAAAGGAGATATCGAGTTGGCTGTCTCGTGGGCAAGCAATCAGATTGTATTTAAAAACAGGCCGTTGGATGAGATTTGCCCTCTTCTGTCCAAATGGTATAATGTGAAGATAAATTTGTCTCCGGAATTGCAGGAACAGTACAGATACACATTCACCTTGCGGCACGAACCGTTGGAAGAAATCATGCGAATCATGTCGCGTATTCATCCTATCAACTATGAATTTAATGATGAGAATATGTTGACAATTTTACCGAAGCAGAAACAATAAGTGGTAACACACAATGCAAATATCCGAGTTCAATATCGGTAAAATGATTTTTTTGACAAATAAGTAAGAGAGAAAGGCGAGCCTATGATATAATGAAGATATAGAATAAATAAGGGGGAAGTTCCGCTTCCGGCTTTCCCCCCTACCAAATCAAGTTTTTTATTAACCGAAGAAAGTGAGTGAACATTAAAATCTGACCCATTTTAATGCAGCCTCCTTACAGTTAACTTTTAATATCGCAAAAATATGAATTTAAAAAAGCATTTTGCACTTTTAACGCTATTATTTTTTAGCGTTGTACTTTCTGCACAAGTAAAAGAGAAGATGATAACGATAAGCTTCTCGAAAATTCCATTGTCCGAAGCTATGGCACGCATTGAGAAAACCAGCGGCTATACTTTCTTTTATGATGCAACACAAGTAAATGTGAAACAGGAAGTCAGCCTGAACGTGAAACAGGTTCCTGTATCCAAAGCGGTAGGAGAAATGTTGAAAGGCATTGACCTGTCATTTGAAGTGACCAGCACACAGATTGCCTTGTTCCCCAAAAAGAGTACTCCGGCACAAACGGGCAAGGCGACTACAATCATCGGTAAAGTTGTAGACGAGAACGGAGAGCCCATTATCGGAGCTAATGTTTTGGTAGCCGGCACAACGACCGGTGTGATTACCGATATTGACGGTAACTACAAACTGGAAGCGCCTTTCGGATCTTCGCTTCAGATCTCGTATATCGGTTATACGACTCAGACGGTGAAAGCCGGGCAGAAGTCTATCATCAAAATGAAGGAAGACTCCAAGACACTGGAGGAGGTCGTAGTGGTAGGTTACGGTGTAATGAAGAAGAAAGACCTGACCGGAGCCGTGGCATCCTTGAAAGCCAGCGACCTTGAAAAAGAACAACCGAAAACTGTTCAGGATATGCTCCGCACGGGTGTGGCCGGACTTTCGGTAGGTATCGAAACCGATACGAAGGGTAACACCAGCATGATGGTGCGTGGTAAAAACAACCTGCGTGCAACGAGTACGGATAAATCTTCCCTTGAGCCTCTGATTGTATTGGACGGAGTAATCTATTCGGGACAGATGACCGACATCAATCCTAACGACATTGAGCAGATAGACGTATTGAAAGACGCCAGTTCCACAGCCGTTTATGGTGCGAAGGCAGCCAATGGCGTTGTGCTGATTACTACCAAGAAAGGAACAAGTTCAACGAAACCGATTATCAATTTCAGTGGTACATGGGGACTTTCAATGGTGAACTCTTTGCCGGAAGTATACGAAGGAGAGGATTTCATCAATTTCCGCCGGGATGTGGAAGTTAGCAAGAATCCTTCAAAAGCAGCTACCGGATATTTCGACAATCCGGCACACATGTCCAATGCGGACTTGGCAAACTGGATGGGAAACGATAAAGGCGACCCGACAAGTATCTGGCTGACACGTCTCGAATTTACCAATACGGAGGTCAACAACTATTTGGCCGGACGTCTTGTAGACTGGCGCGATGTCATTTATCAGGATGTAGCGTTACGTCAGGATTACACGGTCAGCGTGGCAGGAAAGAAAGACGAAATGTCTTATTATTCATCTATCAACTACCTGAAAAACGAGAGTAACGTGCGTGGCGGAGGATACAGTGCTATCCGTGCACGTATCAACCTGGAGAATAAGATACAGAGCTTCCTTACTTACGGTGTGAACGCACAGTTTACTTCACGTGATGAGGGATATATCAGTAGTTCATCCGGCAATTACACTACTCTTTCACCTTTCGGAAGCCTTTACGAAGACGATGGAGTGACTTTGAAACAATACCCTACCGGTAACAATAACCAGAGCAACCCGTTGCTTGCTCCGGCTTTCCAGAATAAACGCAATGACATCGAGAACTTGAATGCAGCTCTTTATCTGAAAATCACCCTCCCTTTGGGCTTTTCTATCCAGACTACTTATTCTCCGCGTTTTGAATGGACAAACTATCTTTTCCATAAGGCAGCCGCTTCTCCCGACTCCGGTTCGCAGAACGGCCGTGTGGAACGTACGCATACGAAGGATTTCTATTGGCAATGGGATAATATGCTGAAGTGGAACAAGACATTCGGCAAGCACGCTTTTGACTTTACTTTTCTTGCCAACTGGGAGAAGTTCCAGCGTTGGCATGATGAAATGACGAATGAAAACTTCCTGCCTACCGACGAACTGGGTTATGGAGGTATCGGTTTCGGTACCAGCCCTAACGTATCCAGTGATGATGTCTACCGTACAGGAGACGCCTTTATGGGACGTCTGCACTATGTATACGACCAGCGTTACCTGATTACCGCCACTGTACGTCGTGACGGATATTCGGCTTTCGGTCTTGCCAACCCGCGTGCCACTTTTCCGGCTATCGCATTGGGTTGGGTGTTCTCTGAAGAGAAATTCCTGCACCGTCCGGATTGGTTCGAATATGGTAAACTGCGTCTCTCATGGGGTAAGAACGGTAACCGTGCCGTAGGTACTTATGCTGCATTCATGCAGTTGGCCCCGCGCAAATACATTTATGTGGATCCGGCAACCGGCAGTCTGGTGACCGCCAACACTTTCTATGCTTCTACTATGGCTAACCCCAACCTGAAATGGGAATCAACGACTTCATGGAATATCGGTACGGACCTGACTTTCCTGAAAGGCAGACTGAGCGCGAACCTGGATGTATATAAGAAAATTACGACCGACCTGCTTGTCAGCCGTGAGTTGCCCAGCCTGATCGGTTACAGCTCCGTGATGTCTAATATCGGTGAGGTCCAGAATACCGGTGTCGAGCTTTCACTGAACTCTACCAACATCAGAATGGATAAGCTTACATGGCGTACTTCTTTCAGCCTGGCTTATAACAAGAACAAGATAACTCACCTGTACGGAATCATGGAAGATGTGAAAGATGCGGACGGTAACGTTATCGGCCAGCGTGAAGCGGACGATATCAAGAACAAGCGTTTCATCGGACACGATATTGATGAAATCTGGGATTACAAGGTAGTGGGAATCTGGCAGGAAGAAGAACGTGAAGAAGCTGCCAAATACGGTCAGCAGCCGGGTGACGTTCATCTGCTGGATAAAGACATGAACTACAAATATGACAATACGGATAAGGAATTCCAGGGAACTACGATGCCGCGTCTGCGTTGGAGTATGCGTAATGATTTCACGTTGTTCAAGAACTTCAATATCTCGTTCAATATGTACTCCTATATCGGACATAAAAAGACATTGGGACGTTTTACCAACGACAATGCTTTGCTGAACGTGACGAACCAGATTAAACGTGACTACTGGACGCCGGAAAACCGTAACAATGAATATCCGCGTCTGGCCAACAAGAAGCCTGCCGGCGTTTCGTATGCCATTTACAAGAACGCTTCTTTCCTGCGTTTTGATAATATCTCAATCGGATATACTTTCCCGAAGAAGCTGATAGAGCCGCTGCGGATTCAGAACCTGAACGTCAATGCTACGATGAAGAATGCAGGTTATATCTCCGGTTGGCCCGGTTACGACCCGGAAAACAGTGATGCAAATACCCCGAGAGTAATTTATTTTGGTATTAACTTGACTTTATAATATCTACAGACTGATGAAACTAAATAATAAGAAAACAGGCATTGCCTGCATGATTGGAGTAGCTGTATTAGCAAGTAGTTGTTCGGATTGGCTGGACCCGAAGCCACTTTCATTCTATACGCCGGAGATTTCTTTTACGGATTACAACGGCCTGAAGACCGGAACGGATATGTTGAACCGTGACGTCCGTTACTTTGATTTTTATCCCACAGGAGGCTCTATGGACCCTTGTATCCTTTCCGAATATTTCTTTTCGGATATAAGTGTCAACGGACGTACTGACGCGGCAAACTCTCCACAGGATCTTGTTCGACAGATTACTCCCAGTGCTTCTCTGACAGGAAATGCAAGTCAGATTAATAACTATTGGACCTATCTGTATAAAGGTATTAAAGACGCCAATACATTGCTGACCCGTTCGGAAACGGCAGAGTTTGACAATGAAGACCAACGTAAGGAAATTGAAGGATTGGCATGTTTCCATCGTGCTTATCGTTATTACCGTCTGGTGAATCAGTATGGGGATATACCGTTCATCACAGAAGAAATCACCGGGCCACGTTATGATTTTTATTCAACGAAGCGTGAAGCAATCTTGCGGTATTTGAAAAACGATTTGGACCGTACGGCTCCTTATCTGAAAAACAACGTTTATATCGGTATGGTGACTCAGGCTGCGGCTTATCACTTACTGACAAAGATCAATCTTGCATTGGGCGAATTTGACGATGCAATCGAATCAGCCAATAACGTCATTAATGACGGAGTGCACTATCTAATGACAGAGCGTTTCGGTGTTGACAAGAATGACGCTACCAAGAATGTGATTTGGGACTTGCATCAGTCTGAGAATAAATCCTTGCCTGAAAACAAAGAAGTACTTTACATGGTGCTCGACCGTTATGATGCCGGTGAGGATATTCGTTCGGCAGCCGGACTGGAAATCAAACGGCAGGTGCTTCCCTGGTTTGCAAAAGACGGCGAGATTAAAACTCCCGACGGCAAAAACGGATTTACCGATAACGATGCAAAGAAAAATCCCTATCTTGAGCAATATGGTCGTGGAGTATGTACAGCACGCTCTACCTGGTATCATACGCACATGATCTGGACACTGGATGACACAGATCTTCGTCATGCTCCGGGCAACTGGATAGAAATGACCGACCTGACCTACAATAATCCTGAGCTCAAAGGTACGGAATGGTACGGACAACCGGTTCGCTTTAAAGACGATAAAGGAAACATCCTGGTAAACGATACCATTCGTGACTGGGTGGGGTGGCCGCATTATAAGACCAACGTTGCCGACCAGAAAGATAAATGGTGGCGCGGTGGTTGGGCCGACTGGTATATTTTCCGTATTGCCGAAACGTATCTGTTACGTGCTGAGGCATACATTTGGAAGGGTGATGCAACCAGCCTCCAGAAAGCTGCCGATGACGTGAACAAGGTACGCCGCAGAGCGGGAGCCGATGAACTTGATGCTGACCAGATGACTATCCGTACGATTCTGGACGAACGTGCCCGCGAACTGTATTACGAAGAACCGCGTAAGACGGAGTTGACCCGTATCGCATTTATCTATGCTAAAACCGGCAAGGCGGACGATAAGGGACGTACCTACCGTATGGATAATTTCTCCGAGAAAAACTTCTTCTACGACCACATTATGGATGTAACGGATTTCTATAACAAAGGGGTGAAAACGCCGATTGGAAATGAATATACCATTGCTCCCCACAATGTATTGTGGCCGATTGCATTGAATGCTATTTCGACAAATGTGCAGGGACATATCAATCAGACACCGGGATATGCCGGTTCGGAAAACAATATCGAGCCGTTGGACATTGACTTCAGCAAGTAACGTTTTCTTAATGGTATAACGTACCATTAACTTCCTGTTTATTGGGCATATATATCCACCACGCTGGGCATATATGCCCAATATGTTGAATCTATATATCCACCATGGTGGATATATATTTCCAATAAATCCCTCAATTATATCCGATATTTGGCGTATATTTGTACTTTGTCGGGTATTGGAACCAAAAAACTACCGAACTTTCATAATTTTTTAAACGATAAACGAATGAATCTAAGAACAAAAATCGGGGTCGTAGCAGTGCTGCTGTCTACCCTCACCGTGCAAGCACAAAACATTCCTTTCCGTAAAGCGGAAATAAAAGAAACGATGAAGAAAGTTGCCGACTGGCAAATAGCCAACCCCAACAAGGGCGCCGAACATGGTGACCTGAGCTGGACAAACGCCGTACTATATGTCGGTATGCTCGACTGGGCGGAATTGGCGGAACGTGAAGACGGTAACAAGGATTATTTTAAATGGCTCACCCGTATCGGAAGTCGTAACGGCTGGCAGCCGGACAAGCGGATGTATCATGCCGACGACATCGCTGTTTCACAACTCTTTATCGACCTTTACCGGAAATATAAGAACAAATATATGCTCAATCCTACCATTGCCCGCACGGATTGGGTGATGAAGAACCCGCCGACGGACGATTTCAAACTGGATTATCGCAAACCTGAGACACTGGAACGCTGGACTTGGTGTGACGCCTCTTTATGGCTCCTCCGGTCTACACTAAATTATACGTCCTGACGGGTGATAAAAAGTATATCAAATTCATGAACCGCGAATACAAAGCTACGTATGACCACCTTTTCGACAAGGAAGAGAATCTTTTCTATCGCGACTGGCGGTATTTTGACCAACGCGAGGCCAACGGCCGGAAGGTTTTCTGGGGACGCGGCAACGGCTGGGTACTCGGCGGGCTGGCGGAGATATTGAAAGAACTGCCTGCAAAGGACAAGAACCGGAAGTTTTACGAAGAACTGTTCGTGAAGCTCTGTACCCGTGTCGCTAAATTGCAGAATGCGGACGGATTCTGGCATGCAAGTCTGCTCGATCCGGCTTCTTACCCGTCACCCGAAACAAGCTGTACCACGTTTATTGTCTATGCTTTGGCTTACGGAATCAACGAGGGACTGCTGGACAAGGATACTTTCCTTCCTATACTGGTAAAAGGCTGGAATGCACAGGTTTCTGCTGTCGATGCAGACGGTAAATTAGGTTATGTACAGCCTATCGGGGCCGATCCGAAGAAGGTGACGCGGAATATGACTGAAGTATATGGCGTGGGTGCTTTTTTAATGGGCGGATGTGAGATTTATAAAATGGCCAGATAAACAAGAACTCATAATCTAATGGTAAAAAATATGATTGTATTTCTGCTCCTGTTACTGGGAGCAGTTATGAATGATACGTCCGCACGTGATGTCATTTCTTTCAATACCGGCTGGCAATTTAAGAAAGGGCCGTTTTCTACGGACCCTATGCGTGCTTCCGCACAATGGGACGGCAAGTGGGAGGAAGTGACAATTCCCCATACCTGGAATGCGAAAGATATGCAAGTGAAAGCTGATGCATTCTACGAAGGTGTAGGTTATTACAGAAAGAAACAGTTTTTCGGAAATGAGTTGGCGGGTAAACGTGTATTCTTGCGTTTTGAAGGAGTAGGGGCTTGCACAGAAGTCTATGTCAACGGAAAGTTGGTGGGAACGCATAAAGGCGGGTATAGTGCCTTCGCTTTCGAGATAGGCACTGCCTTGAAACTGGGGGCTGAGAACGAGATTATCGTGAAGGCTGACAATACGGCCCGTCCTGATGTGATTCCTGTCAATCACAGTTTGTTTGGGGTGTATGGCGGTATTTACCGTCCCGTATGGTTGATTACTACGGAGCAGAATAATATCACAGTGACCGATTGCGCCTCTCCCGGTGTGTACATCACTCAGAAGAATGTATCAAGACGTTCGGCGGATATAACTGTTAAAGTAAAGCTGGATAATGGTAGTCTGGCTCCTGCGCAACTTGTTCTGGAGAACAGTATTTATACGCAGGAAGGGAAAAAGGTGGTTTCCCAACGTCTGCCGCTTGAGTTGACTCCGCAAGGAACGCAAAGCTATGTATCAACATTCAAACTAAAGAATCCTCATCTCTGGCAAGGTAGGGAGGACCCTTATCTTTACAAAGTAGTCTCCTGTCTGTTGGCAAATGGTGAGGTGATTGACGAGGTCACGCAGCCTTTGGGTGTTCGTCATTACGAAATTGTTGCCGGAAAAGGTTTCTATCTTAATGGAGAGAAATATCCGATGTATGGTGTTACCCGTCATCAGGACTGGTGGGGCCTGGGGAGTGCGCTGACCAACCGTGAACATGATTTTGACCTGGCTCAAATTATGGATGTCGGTGCCACGACCGTGCGTTTTGCTCATTATCAGCAGTCGGAATATCTTTATTCGCGTTGTGATACATTGGGCTTGATTATCTGGGCGGAAATCCCCTTTGTCAACCGGGTGACAGGCTACGAATCGGAGAATGCGCAGACACAACTCCGCGAACTGATTCGTCAGAGTTTCAATCATCCCTCCATTTATGTGTGGGGGTTGCACAATGAGGTTTATCAGCCTCACGAATACACAGCGTCATTGACTCAATCTCTTCACGATCTGGCGAAGACGGAAGATCCTGACCGCTACACGGTTGCCGTGAACGGTTACGGTCACGCCAATCATCCGGTGAATCAGAATACAGATATACAAGGCATGAACCGTTATTTCGGCTGGTACGAAAAGAAAGTGCAGGACATCAAACCGTGGGTGGAAGGACTCGAAAAAGATTATCCCTGGCAGAAATTGATGTTGACCGAATATGGAGCCGACGCCAACCTTGACCATCAGACGGAGTATCTGGGCGATGCGTTGAACTGGGGAAAGCCTTATTATCCGGAAACTTTCCAGACCAAGACGCATGAATATCAGTGGAGTGTGATAGCTGAGCATCCCTATATTATTGCTTCTTATCTATGGAATATGTTCGACTTTGCCGTGCCTATGTGGAGCCGTGGCGGTGTGCCTGCCCGGAACCTGAAAGGGCTGATGACCTTTGACCGGAAAATAAAGAAGGACTCTTACTACTGGTATAAAGCGAACTGGAGCAAGTCTCCCGTACTCTATCTGACGCAACGACGTAACACGGACCGCGAACGGAAGCAGACTTCCGTCACTGTTTATTCAAATATCGGAACTCCCAAAGTTTACTTGAACGGCAAAGAACTGACAGGCATTCGTAAGGGATATACGGATGTACATTATATCTTCGACCAGGTGACACTTGAAAAAGGAAAAAACAAAATCAAGGCTGTTGCGGTATATAATGGAAAAGAATACGTTGACGAGATCGAATGGGATTATCAGAGTGAAAAGAAACGTGATGCAGATGCGCACGAAAACAAAAATGAACATGCCGGGTGGTAAAACCCGGCTTATGGACATAAAAAAAGGAGCAACGCCTTGCTCCAACCTTTGTTAACCTTAAATCTAATACTATGAAAAACACATTGCAAAGATACGGACTCTTGGGAAATTAGCAAATTATCCAAGTAAAATACTATGTTTTATAACACGTTTTAATAGTTTTCTCCTGTTTGTTAAGAAAAACTCCGTTCTTTTTTAAAGGTATGCAACACTAATTTTGATAATTGAATCGGTGGATTCCGTTGATTCTCTGCCGAAAAACCGTTATCTTTGTTCCGATAATCACAGTATATACTCAATAAAAAAAGAAAAGGAGAGAACCGTGAACGAAGAAGAAATCGTGCTCACCCCCATGATGAAACAGTTTCTGGATTTGAAGGCGAAACATCCGGATGCGGTAATGCTGTTTCGTTGCGGTGACTTTTATGAAACATACTCTACGGACGCCATTGTTGCAGCCGAAATATTAGGAATCACACTGACAAAACGTGCTAACGGAAAAGGAAAGACGATTGAAATGGCGGGATTTCCTCATCATGCGCTCGATACTTATCTTCCGAAATTGGTTCGTGCCGGAAAACGGGTGGCTATCTGCGACCAGTTGGAAGACCCGAAAATGACCAAGAAACTGGTGAAGCGCGGCATTACCGAATTGGTGACTCCCGGTGTCTCTATCAATGATAATATATTAAACTATAAGGAAAACAACTTCCTGGCCGCCGTACATTTCGGAAAGGCTTCCTGCGGGGTTGCTTTCCTCGACATATCTACCGGTGAATTTCTGACTGCCGAAGGACCTTTCGACTATATAGACAAACTGCTGAATAACTTCGGCCCGAAAGAAATTCTTTTTGAACGTGGCAAGCGCCTTATGTTTGAAGGCAATTTCGGTAGTAAATTCTTCACTTTCGAACTGGACGACTGGGTGTTTACGGAAACTACTGCCCGCGAAAAACTTCTGAAGCATTTTGAAACAAAGAATCTGAAAGGATTCGGAGTAGAGCATTTGAAAAACGGTATTATTGCTTCGGGGGCTATTCTTCAATACCTGACAATGACACAGCATACTCAAATCGGGCATATTACTTCATTGGCTCGTATTGAGGAGGATAAATATGTCCGGCTGGATAAATTCACGGTGCGCAGCCTCGAATTGATTGGCAGCATGAACGATGGAGGAAGCAGTCTGCTCAATGTGATTGACAGGACGATCAGCCCAATGGGAGCACGTCTGTTGAAACGTTGGATAGTTTTTCCATTGAAGGACGAGAAACCGATCAATGAGCGTCTGAATGTGGTGGAGTATTTCTTCCGTCAACCGGACTTTAAGGAGTTGATCGAAGAACAGTTGCATCTTGTCGGTGATTTGGAGCGTATCATCTCCAAAGTGGCTGTGGGACGTGTGTCACCGCGTGAAGTGGTTCAGCTGAAAGTGGCTTTGCAGGCTATCGAACCGATCAAACAGGCTTGTCTTGAAGCGGATAATGCAAGTCTGAACCGTATTGGTGAGCGGTTGAATCTTTGTGTTCCTATTCGTGACCGGATTGCCCGGGAAATTAATAATGATCCTCCTTTGTTGATAAATAAGGGCGGAGTGATTAAAGACGGTGTGAATGCGGATTTGGACGAATTGCGCCGGATTTCGTATTCGGGAAAAGACTATCTGCTTCAGATACAGCAGCGGGAAAGCGAAGAAACGGGTATTCCGAGTTTGAAAGTGGCTTATAATAATGTATTCGGCTATTATATCGAGGTTCGTAATGTTCATAAGGACAAGGTCCCTAAAGAGTGGATTCGCAAGCAGACGTTGGTAAATGCGGAACGTTATATTACACAGGAACTGAAAGAGTACGAAGAAAAAATTCTTGGTGCCGAAGATAAGATTCTTGTGCTGGAAACGCAGTTATATACGAATTTGGTACAGGCATTGACGGAGTTTATCCCCCAGATACAGGTTAACGCCAATCAGATTGCCCGGTTGGACTGTCTGTTGTCTTTCGCTAATGTGGCGCGTGAGAATAACTACATCCGTCCGGTTATTGAGGATAACGACGTATTGGATATTCGTCAGGGCCGTCACCCGGTAATTGAGAAACAGCTTCCGATAGGAGAGAAATATATTGCCAATAATGTGATGTTGGACAGTAGTACGCAGCAGATCATCATAATAACCGGTCCCAATATGGCGGGTAAGTCAGCGCTTTTGCGTCAGACGGCATTGATTACGCTGTTGGCTCAAATCGGTTCGTTTGTCCCTGCGGAGAGCGCCCATATCGGGCTGGTGGATAAAATATTCACTCGTGTGGGAGCAAGTGATAACATCTCCGTAGGTGAATCTACTTTTATGGTGGAGATGAACGAAGCGGCGGATATTCTGAACAATGTTTCTTCCCGAAGCCTGGTACTATTTGACGAGTTGGGGCGTGGTACCTCTACGTATGATGGCATCTCTATTGCCTGGGCGATTGTGGAATATATCCACGAACATCCGAAAGCCAAAGCACGTACTTTATTCGCCACGCATTATCACGAATTGAATGAAATGGAAAAATCTTTCAAGCGTATCAAGAACTATAATGTATCGGTGAAAGAGGTGGATAATAAGGTAATCTTCCTTCGTAAACTGGAACGTGGTGGTAGTGAGCACTCTTTCGGTATTCATGTAGCAAAAATGGCGGGTATGCCGAAAAGCATTGTGAAGCGTGCGAATGAGATTCTGAAGCAGCTTGAATCTGATAATCGCCAGCAGGGAATAGCAGGCAAGCCGTTGGCGGAAGTAAGCGAGAACCGTGGTGGTATGCAGTTAAGTTTCTTCCAGTTGGACGATCCGATACTCTGTCAGATTCGCGATGAAATATTAAATTTGGATGTAAATAATCTCACTCCTATTGAAGCGCTGAACAAGTTGAATGATATAAAGAAGATAGTCAGGGGAAAATAGCGGATTATTAACGTGTTCACAAATAGTATATAGAACGTTTTCTGAGGTCTGGAAAACGATTTGTAAGTACAAAAGGCGTTTCCTTTAAGTGATTGGAGGAAACGCCTTTCTAGTATGCAGTCGATTTTTATATATCAGGTTCAGGCTACTTTTTTCTTCCGGTCGTAGAAAAACATGAAGTAGATGCCGACTATAACGAATGGAATACTTAGCCATTGTCCCATGTTGAACATCATGTTGTTCTCGAAATCCTCTTGGTTCTCCTTCAAAAATTCGATGAAGAAACGGAAGACAAATATGTAGGTCAGGCAGAGCCCGAAGAAGAAGCCGCGATGCAGTTTCTTGCTGTAATTCTTATACAGGTAAATCATGATGAAGAACAGGATAA
>OHAH01001386.1_pt1 | contig 15683 bp, 10 predicted proteins | sample 1577071 | NCBI WGS metagenome assembly OHAH01 (sample SAMEA3541520, study PRJEB24748) | human gut metagenome | biome: human gut; feature: human-associated habitat; material: faeces | place: China | collected 2012 | reverse complement strand
AGGGGAAGAAGGGCTGGAAGCGTCCGTTGCTGTTTGTCCAGTTTGCAGGCGTGGCATTCATTAGTGGATTGATGTGTGTGGTGATGTCGCAATACCAGTATGTACTGAAAAAGGATATGGGGTATAATCCCAAGCAGATAGCCATAGGCAATGCCTACTGGGATAATGAAGCGACGCGTGATGCGGCTTATCAGTTCTTCAAGGGATTGCCCTACGTGGAAGCGGTGTCCAGCGCCAACAGCACGCCCATTAGCGGATATAGCGGTTCGATGATTCATAGTGAGAGCGGGCAGGCACTGTTCTCTTGTCGTTCTTCTTATTTCATGCGCGAGGACTTTCCTGCTTTGATGGGCATGACTATGAAGACGGGACGTATGGCGCGCGATAAAGAGGAAGTCGTGGTGAACGAGACCTTTGCCGAGATGATGCGTTGGGGAGACGACGTCGTGGGCCGTACGGTATATACCGAAGGGAATACATTCAAGGTCGTAGGGCAGTTGAAGGATTTCCAGATAGAGAGTTTCAGAACCGAGAAGATGCCTTTCATAGCCCGGGGAAACAAGAATTTTTATGGAACGGTACATGTCCGTTTGAAAGAACCCTTTACCGAAAATCTGCAGAAGTTGAACCACGATGTAGCCGAGGCTTTCCATGACCAGACTATTGACTTTACCGGTTATGAGAAAAGGATAGAGAACAGCTATAATTCTGTCCGTGTATTCCGCAATGCCACTTTGATGGCGGCAGTGACCATGTTCTTCATCATGCTGATGGGGCTGATTGGGTATACCACCGATGAGGTGCGCCGCCGCAGCAAGGAGATTGCCATCCGCAAAGTGAACGGCGCAGAGGCTTCTGGCATCTTGGAAATGTTGTCAAGGGATATACTCGTTGTGGCAGCTCCGGCAGTTGTCATCGGTACGGTATTGGCATGGTATGTCAACGGAATGTGGATGGAACAGTTCGCGGAGCGTATTCCCGTCAGTTGGGCAGTATACGTACTGGTAGTGATGGCCAATTTGGTGATTATCGTAGCCTGCGTACTTTGGAAGTCCTGGCGGATAGCGAACGAGAACCCGGTAAACAGCATTAAGAGCGAATGATAATAATATTAATACATAGAATATCATGATTGAAATTAACAACATCAGCAAAGTATTCCGTACTTCGGAAGTAGAGACAGTAGCATTGAACCACGTCAGCCTCGATGTAAAGGAGGGGGAGTTTGTAGCCATTATGGGACCGTCAGGTTGCGGCAAGTCCACCTTGCTGAACATCCTCGGGCTGCTGGACAATCCTACGGAGGGCAGTTACAAGCTGCTCGGTCAGGAAGTAGCGGACTTGAAGGAAAAGGAACGTACCCGTGTGCGCAAGGGCAAGCTGGGATTCGTGTTCCAGAGCTTCAACCTGATAGACGAACTGAACGTCTACGAGAATGTGGAACTTCCCCTTACGTACCTCGGCGTGAAGGCAAGTGAGCGCAAACGCATGGTAGAGGATATTCTGAAGCGGATGAACATCAGCCACCGTGCCAAACACTTCCCGCAACAGCTTTCCGGCGGTCAGCAGCAGCGTGTGGCGATAGCCCGTGCGGTCGTAACCAATCCCAAGCTGATACTCGCCGATGAGCCTACCGGTAACTTGGACTCCAAGAACGGAGCTGAGGTGATGAATCTGTTGACAGAACTGAATAAAGAGGGTACTACGATTATTATGGTGACCCACAGCCAGCACGACGCCTCGTTTGCACACCGCACGATACATCTTTTCGACGGTAGTGTGGTGGCAAGTGTGGCAGCGCAGGATTTGTAACAGACTTTTAAAACAACTTCCATGAGACAACTATATTACACTCTTCAGACACTGATACGAGGAAAAGGCTCCAACCTCATCAAGATTATTTCCTTGGGACTGGGGTTGGCAGTCAGTATCCTCATTTTTTCCCGTCAGGCATTCGAGCTCAATTATGATACCTGCTACAAGGACCATGAACGTTTGTGTCTTGTCAAAACAGTATGGTATTACAACAACGAGTATCATCCTTCGCATATAACTCTTGGACCGGTGGCTGGTACCATTGCCGAAAACCTGCCTGACGAGGTGGAGAGTGTTACCGTCACCCAGCAATGGTGGAGCAATTCGGCTTGGTTTGCCAATGAACGCCGTTTCCAGACCAATGCCATGACGGCCGATTCTTGTTTCTTTGCCACTATGGGCATTGATGTTGTCAGTGGAGACCCTCGCGAGCTGAATAATCCGGAGGTGGTCTTCATCAGCAGGGAGCTGGCCGGCAGCATGTTTGCCGATAAGAATCCCATCGGGCAGACGGTGGTCTATAACAAACAGATGCCAATGACCGTGAAGGGCATTTTTGAAGATTTTCCCGAAAACTCCAGTTTCTATGGAAGTGGTGTCGTGATGTCTCTGGCTACCTCCTTCAAGCATCATTGGGGATACTGGGGGTGGGGAGGTGGAGACAGCTATATGTCCTTTGTCCGTCTGCGCCCGGGGGTGCAATTGGACGATGTGAACACCCGAATAGAGAAACTTGCCGAGCAGGTGCGCAAGAGCGATGATGTGTTTATCAGTCTGGTTCCGATAAAGGACTACCGTATGGAATTTGGTATCAGTACCATGCGTATGGTATGGATTCTGTTGACGCAGGGAACCGCCATACTTTTTATTGTGGCGATGAATTATGTGCTTATTTCCATCTCAGCCATGAACCGTCGTGCCAAAGCTATAGGCGTACATAAATGTAGTGGGGCAAATACGGGAACTATTTTCGGTATGTTCTTATGGGAGACCGGAGTCATCATGCTTTCTTCCTTGCTGCTCGTAGCGCTGCTTCTATTTAATTTCCGTGAGCCGTTGGAGGACATGCTCGACGTTAGTCTTGCCGGTCTTTTCTCTTGGGAAAACATTTGGGCACCGCTTTCAGTGATAGTCATTTTGTTTATGATAGGCGGCATGTTGCCCGGGCAGCTTTTTGCCCGCATTCCGGTGACGCAGGTTTTCCGCCGGTACACCGAAGGCAAGAAAGGCTGGAAACGTCCGCTCTTGTTTGTGCAGTTTGCCGGTACCTCTTTTATTTTCGGCTTGTTGGGGCTGGTGCTTATGCAGAGCCATTACATCACCAATAAAGAACGTGGATTCGATTACCACCGGGTGGCTTATGCTTCGGGCGTATCCTTTGACTCGGATGCGGAAAGCGATGCAAATCGTAGTGTGATGCTTTCTTTGCCTTATGTGGAAGATGGAGCTTGTAGCGGTAATCTTCTTACAGACGGATTGAGTGGAGAAGGGGTTACGACTGATAACGGGCAGTGGATGAGCATGCGTTGGGTGGAATTTGGCAAGGACTATGCCCCGTTTATGAAGTTGGAATTTGCGGAAGGCAAGAATATGGATGCTCCTGGGCAGATATTGGTCAATGAAACATTTTTGAAAATGATGCATTGGGAAGATAAACCGATAGGCAGGCAAGTGCGCAACGGCGATCGCATAGCGGGCAATATTGTAGGTGTACTGAAAGACTTTGCCACATCCAATGCCGCTTATGTGGCGGTGCAACCTATGTATGCAACTTATCTTGACCGATTTTCCGGAAACATCCAATTACGTCTGAAAGAGCCTTTTGACGATAACCTCAAGCGTTTGAACGAAGACATGGAGAAGCTGTTTCCCACCCGTGACATTGTATTTTCCTCGTTCCAAAAGGTCATTGACGACCAGAACAGTACCGTCACGGATTTCCGTAATGCAGCTTTACTGGCTGCCATAACCATCCTTTTTGTTACGTTAATGGGGTTGATTGGCTACATCAATGACGAGATACAACGCCGCAGCAAGGAAATTGCCATCCGCAAGGTGAATGGTGCGGAAGCGTCATCCATTCTCCGGCTTTTCTCGAAGGATATATTCTGGATATCCTTGCCGGCCGTTTTTCTTGGAGGGCTGGGAGCCTGGTATATAGGCGGTGTCTGGATAGAGCAGTTTGTGGAGGGAGTGGATTTTGGTATCTGCGGATTCTTGCTTATTGCATGCATTGTACTATTGCTCATCATCGGTTGTGTAGTATTCAAGGCATGGCGGATTGCCAATGAGAATCCGGTAGACAGTATTAAGAGTGAATAAAGAATAACTTCAGGAAATTATGAGGCGGCACATTTATTATACATTACAAAGCTTGTTGCACAAGCAAGGTTCCAATGCCATTAAGATTGTATCTTTGGCATTGGGACTGCTGATGTCTGTATTTCTATTTGCACGGATTGCATTCGAGTTGAGTTTTGATAACTTTTATCATGATTCGGATAACCTTTATATTGTGAAGACGGGTTGGTTGAAAAATGGAGTGTTGGAAGGTAACGAAAGTCGCTTTACCATCATTCCGATTCCGGCTGCCATTGCCGAAGAGTTTCCGGAACAAGTGGAAAGTAGCACAGTGAGCTGTTCTCTTTTTGATAATAGTTTCCAGTTGGGTGAGCGCCAATTAGATATGTCCACGGTGATGGCAGATACACTTTATTTTTCTGTACTCGGTTTGGAGATGATAGAAGGCAATCCACAGGATTTGGCGGGTCCGGATGTCGTATTCCTTTCTGCCAAGTCAGCAAAGGAGGCCTTCGGTGACGAAAATCCGATAGGGAAAACACTGCGTTATGATTTTGGGGGATATCAGACTACACTGCTCGTGAAGGGTATCTTTGCCGATATTCCGTTGAACACTTCTTTGGAGAGGCGTCCAGAGGCAATCATTTCCTTTCCTACTATAGGGCGGCATCTGAAGTGGAACCTAGGTTGGCAAAGCGGTGGAAACTACGACGGTTATCTCAGGCTGCGCAGCCCGCAGGATGCTGATTGGCTGAATGAGCGTATGTCCATAGCTATTGCCCGTCATATTCCACCGGAAAGTGGTTTAGAATTGAGCGTACGTATTGTCCCTATCCATAATCTGCATATCGAGACTCCTCAAGTACGGAAGATGATTTGGATTATGTTCTTCCTGGGTATCGTGCTGCTTTTTACGACCGCATTGAATTATGTACTCGTTTCCGTGGCTTCGCTGACACAGCGTGCTAAGGCCATCGGTGTACACAAATGCAGCGGTGCTTCGGGAAGTAGCATCTTTTCCATGTTCATGGTAGAGACTGCTATAGTAGTAGGGCTTGCCTTGCTGCTCATTGGACTGTTGGTGTATATTTTCCACGAAAAAATGGAAGAATTGGCAGCTGTACCTCTCAGTGCTCTTTTTGACTGGCAGAATCTTTGGGCACCATTGTCGGTGATACTGTTACTGTTTATTTTAGGTGGTTGCCTGCCTGCCTGCCATGCTTTTCGCTCGTATTCCGGTGACACAAGTGTTCCGCCGCTACTCTTCCGGACGCCGCGGCTGGAAACGGGTACTGCTTTTTGTTCAGTTCATCGGAGCGGCATTCATTCTGGGGATGATGCTGATGGTCGTTTCACAGTACAGTTATGTAACGACGCGTGACCGTGGTTGGCGTCCTGAACGTGTGGCATATACCACCCAGCGGGAAGTGGATGGCAATAGCCTGCGTAGTCTTGTCGGCAGTTTGCCTTATGTGGAAGGGGTTGCTTCGGCAGAACGCCCTATATTGTGGTTCGGTTCTAACCAGCCAATTCTTGACAATCAGGGTAACGAGCTTTTCTATCCTCGTAATACCTGGTTCGACAGTGATTTTCTTCCTTTCATTGGTCTGAGACTGAAAGAGGGGCATAACTTGACGGGAGAAGGTCAGTTGCTTGTCAACAGTGTCTTTTGTGAGAAGATGAATTGGACAGACAGCCCCATAGGCAAGCGGGTGAATGATTATGGCACTGTTGTCGGGCTGTTAGACAGTTTCAGTTTTGCCGATATGCCCAACGATAATTTGCCGGTGATGGTGGAATGGACGGGGAAGACAGCTGCCACCCTGCATGTTCGCCTCAAAGAGCCATTGGATGAAAATCTCGCCCGCCTCAATGAAGAGATGCATCGGATTTATCCTCAGAAAAGCCTCGTATTCCGTTCGGTGGAGCAGGAAATGCGCAGTTATGCCGAGTCTGTACGGGTATTTCGTGATGTCACCCTGCTGGTTTCATTGACCATACTCTTTATCATTCTGATGGGACTGATAGGCTATGTGAATGATGAAATCCGCCTGCGTTCAAAAGAGATTGCCATTCGTAAAGTGAATGGAGCGGAGACGGAAAGTATTTTGCTGTTATTGTCAAGAGATGTGCTTTGGCTGGCCATTCCGTCTGTCGCCATAGGTATTGGGGGAGCATGCCGGGCCGGAAAGCTTTGGGCGAGCCAGTTCTCTGATGTTGTGCCATTCCCTATAGGCGGATATATTCTTGTAGGTTGTCTGTTGCTGTTGTTTATCGTTGCTACCGTGGTATTGAAGGCATGGTGCATTGCCAATGAAAATCCGGTAAAGAGCATCAAGAGCGAATAAAGTTGCCGCAACATACATCATGCGTTTGGGGTAGACAGACCATCTGTTTGGGGCGAATAGATGATGTGTTTGGGCTGAATGAATGATATATTTTCGAACAATTTGTTTGTTATAACATAAAATGCAATATTTGCAGTAGAATAAATCACTTTCACCTCGCTTTTTCGGTAATTCCTGTGGGTAATCTTTTTACATATATCCACAATGCCACCGCTGCCGTTACAAAAGCAAAGAAGTCCGATACCGGCATACATATCCAGATGCCGTCCAGCCCAAAGTAATGCGGGAATATCAGTAGTCCCGGCAACAGATACAGTAATTGGCGTGTCAGCGACAAGAAGATACTGATTTTCGCCTTCCCGATGCTTTGGAAGAAATTGCCGATGACAATCTGTGCACCTACCAGCGGGAATATGGCTACGGCAATGCGTACGCCTCTGGAAGCAATATCTATCAACTCTTCATCACTGGTAAAGATGGCAGATATGGCATGGGGGAACAATTCGCAGATAAGGAAGCCTGTACTGGTGATACATACTCCGGCAATGATGGTCAGGCGCAGGGTAGCCTTCACACGGTCGTGCTTTTGCGCACCGAAGTTATAGCCTACAATCGGTTGCATTCCCATCGTCAGCCCCAATACAATCATTACATAGAGTACCAGCAGTCGGTTGATAATGCCATATGCCCCGATGGCCATATCTCCTCCGTACTGTTGAAGGCTGTTGTTTACGATAATCACAATGACACATGCCGTGACGTTCATCAGGAACGGTGACATACCGATGGATAATATACTGCTGATGATGCGTTTCTTCATCTTCCAGAACCCCCGTTGCAGACGTACCACACTTGTCTTTTGCAGGAAATGGCTCACTACCCACACCATGCCGATGAACTGCGAGATGACCGTTGCCGTTGCAGCTCCCCGTATTCCCCAGTCAAATTGGAAGATGAAAATGGGAGCGAGGATTATGTTGCAGACTACCGTTACCATAGACGTGAGCATTGCTTTCTTGGGATATCCCGTGGCACGCATGATATTGTTTAGGCCAATCATGGTATAAGTGACGGGGGTACCCAGTAATATCACCTGCATAAAGTCGCGGGCATATGGCAACGTATCATTGCTGGCACCGAAGAAGCGCAGAATATCATCCAGAAAGATGAATGAAACACTGCCGAATATGAATGCGTTGACCAGGCAGAACATCAGTGTGTTTCCCAATACTTCCGTTGCTCCGTCCAGGTCTTTCTGCCCCAGACGGATGGACGAAATGGTGGAACCGCCTGCCGATACCATCGTACAGAAAGCCACGACCAGATTCATCAGAGGGAAAGTAATGGCGAGTCCGGCAATGCCCATAGGACCTACGCCATGACCGATGAAAATGCTGTCGATGATGTTGTACAACGAAGTAATCGTCATGCCTATAATGGCCGGAATGGAGTACTGCACAAGCAGTTTGCCAATACGTTCGGTTCCTAATATATGCGCGTTGTTCATTTGATATGAGTCAATTAAGGAGCACAAAGGTAAGAAATATTTGTTTGATTCGCAGATTATTCCCACCTTTGTACACTATAATGTTTTGGTATTAACAGATTTAGGTAAAAGAAAGTTTATGGACACAACAAAAGCAACCGCCGTACTTTTTGATTTTGACGGCGTGGTGGTAGACACGGAAACACAGTACAGTCACTTCTGGCATGAAATGGGAAAGCAGTATTTGGGTATGGATGATATTGAAGGCAGGGTGAAGGGCCAGACGCTGGTCTATATTTATGATACCTTTTTTCCGGGCATGGCGAAGGAACAGGCCGAAATTACCGAACGGCTGAACCGCTTTGAACAGGAAATGTCATTCGACTTTATTCCCGGAGTGCTTGACTTCATTGCCGACCTACACCGGAATGGGGTGAAGACTGCCGTAGTGACCAGCTCCAACGAAGCGAAGATGGCAGCTGTCTATCGGGTTCATCCCGAAATAAAGACTCTTTTCGACCGTATCCTTACGGCCGAGATGTTTACGGCTTCCAAGCCTGCACCGGATTGTTTTCTGTTGGGTATGGAGGTTTTCGGCACAACTCCCGACACCACATATGTATTCGAGGATTCCTTCAACGGGCTGAAAGCCGGCATGGCTTCAGGAGCTACCGTTATAGGGTTGGCAACCACCAATTCCCGTGAAGACATAGCTCCGTTGTGTCATTATGTATTGGATGACTTTCAGGGATTCACTTACGATAAATTAACTCAATTGTACAAGTAATCAGAAAAAGGATTACCTTTGCGCCGAAAATTAAATTGAGTAATTGTAAATTGTAAATTGCCAAATTGTAAATACTATCATGGGTTATATTTCAGACGACACTCGTAAAGTGACTACACATCGCCTTATCGAAATGAAACAGAGAGGCGAAAAAATATCAATGTTGACATCATACGACTATACTATGGCGCAGATTGTGGACGGTGCCGGGGTAGACGTGATTCTGGTGGGAGATTCCGCTTCCAATGTAATGGCAGGCAATGTCACCACGCTTCCCATCACGCTCGACCAGATGATTTATCATGGCAAATCCGTGGTTCGAGGTGTGAAGCGTGCCATGGTCATTGTCGACATGCCTTTCGGCTCTTATCAGGGCAACGAACTGGAGGGATTGGCTTCCGCTATCCGTATTATGAAAGAAAGCCATGCCGACGCCCTCAAACTGGAGGGAGGCGAGGAAATCATCGGTACGGTGAAGCGTATCCTCAGCGCCGGTATTCCCATCATGGGACATCTCGGACTGATGCCCCAATCCATCAACAAGTATGGAACATATACGGTCCGTGCCAAGGATGATGCCGAAGCCGAGAAACTGGTACGCGATGCGCATTTGCTGGAAGAAGCCGGATGCTTCGGACTGGTATTGGAGAAGATTCCTGCCGCATTGGCTGCCCGCGTGGCAAGCGAGCTGACTATACCCGTTATAGGCATCGGTGCCGGTGGCGATGTGGACGGCCAGGTGTTGGTGGTTCAGGATATGCTGGGTATGAATAACGGTTTTCGTCCCCGTTTCCTGCGTCGCTATGCCGACCTGCATACAGTGATGACGGATGCCATCAGCCGTTATGTTTCCGATGTGAAGAATTTAGATTTCCCGAATGAGAAAGAACAGTACTAACAAACTCATGACACTCAATTTTTGGCGGATGTGTACGGCAAATCTGTTGCTGTTCATATCCGTCTATATGCTTTTCCCTTTGCTTCCTTTTGTGATGGGAGAGCAGTTGGGTGTTTCCGTCGGGCAGGCGGGCAGCATGTTTCTGGTCTTTGCGGTGGCCATGTTTGCTGTCGGTCCTTTCCATGCCTATCTGGTCGATGAATATAAAAGGAAACACGTGCTCCTTTACTCCGCACTCATTATGCTGGCGGCTGTTCTGGGATATGCCTTTGTGGATGGTTATACGAAATTTCTGCTGCTTGCCGCTGTGCAGGGAGCATGTTTCGGGCTGGCAACCACAGCGGGCATTACGGTGGCCATCGACATAACGACTTCCGCGCGCCGCAGCGCAGGAAACATGGTATATGCATGGGCTGCACGCTTGGGCATGCTGGTGGGTGTTGTGTTGGGCATTGGAATGTATAAGATGTATGGTTTCCGTATGGTGACCTATCTGTCCGTAGCGGCCGGACTGGCTAGCATATTTTTCGCATCGAGGGTATATGTGGCTTTCCGTGCTCCGATAGGCGTGTCGTTGTGCAATATGGACCGCTTCTTATTGCCGCGTGCATGGGTACCTGCCATCAATATGCAGTTGATTGCTTTTGTACCGGGAGCGTTGCTGCCACTGATGTTTGTGGGCGATTACTGGTCATTGGCGGCATTGGCTGTATTGGTGTTCATTACAGTCCCGTTCATGAAGATGTTCGTCAAGCTGTCGCACCATTGCCAGCGTGGAACGGCAAACACCACTTGCCATTTGTTCATGGAGGCAGGGCTGCTGGTGGGCATGGCTGTGGCTTGCCACCTGATGGACAAAGCGCAGATATACCATGTGGCGTCTGTTGCTGCTATGCTTGCCGTATTTTTCTTTGTACTTCTGACCTATCCTTATTATAAGAAGAAGCGGGTGAGGTAAGGGATAAATACAATCAATCCTATAATGGCCGCCGTTGCAGCACATACCAGTACTGCTCCGGCGGCTATGTCTTTTACTTGCCCTGCCACGGGATGCTGTTGGGGAGACACCAGGTCGACCAGCTTCTCAATGGCGGTATTGAACAGTTCGGCTGCTATCACCACTCCGATGCAGAGAATGATTATCATCCACTCCATGCGGGTAATGCCTAAAACGAATCCTGCAATGACTACCACAGCCGTAACTATCAGATGGAAGCTCAGGTTCTGTTCTTTTCCTATGCAACACCGGATACCTTTCCAAGCATATCCGAAACTGCGCAACTGCTTTTTAAAGTCGTACTTCATGGATTATAGTTGTTGCTTAATTCCTTGAAACCTGTTTCACTCCCTTTACTGTTCTCAGTTTCTTGACGAGCGCTTCCAGATGTCCCGTATCGCTCACCATGATGGTCAGTGTTCCGGAGAACAGCCCGTCATGCGAGTCAATGCCGATGCTTCTCAAAGTAATGCCCGTTTCTTTGGAAATGATGGAAGTGATGTTGGTCACGATGCCGATGTCATCGTGTCCAACTACGCGCAGGGTGATGGGGTACTGTGTACCTTGTGACTTTCCGGCCCAGCGTGCCTTCACGATACGGTAGCCGAAACGTGAGTGCAAATCACTGGCATTGGGACAATCGCAACGGTGTATCTTGATACCTCCCGTCACACTGACAAAGCCGAATACATCATCTCCATAGATGGGATTGCAGCAGCGTGCCAACTTGAAATCCAATCCTTTCAGATTTTGATCAATGACCAGTACATCTTCTTTGGTACCTATCTCTTCCGGTATGCCTTGTTGAAGGTTATAGCCTTCAGCACTGCGGTAGACAATATCGTCGCGCGTATCATTTTCCCGTCTTTGCTGTTCCTGGTATTTGTCTATAATCTCGTTGACATCCAGTTCTTCATCGGCTATGGCTTGATAGAAGTCGGTCACTATCTTGAAACCGAGGCGCTTGATGAGGCGCATCATGGTTCCTTCATCATACTCTATCTTCCGGTTCTTGAACTTGCGTTCCAGGGTTTCCTTAGCGAAGGCGTGCTGGCGTGCAGCCATTTCCTTCAATGCCTGGCGTATTTTGGTGCGTGCCTTGGAGGTGGTTACGATGTTCAGCCAGTCCTGCTTGGGCGTCTGCGTATTCGATGTCATTATCTCCACCTGGTCACCGCTATGCAGCATTTGCTTCAGCTGTACATTCTTGCCGTTCACTTTTGCACCGATACATTTGCAGCCCAGTTTGCTATGGATGTGGAACGCAAAATCGAGCACGGTGGAGCCTTTGGCAAGTTTGAACAAATCACCTTTGGGAGTAAATACAAATACCTCGTCTTCGTACAAATCCAGTTTGAACTGGTCCATCGTTTCCAGTCCGTTGCTGTCCGAGCTCTCTAAGGCTTCGCGTACGGAAGTCAGCCATTCGTCAAGACCAGATTCACCTTTCACTCCTTTGTATCGCCAATGGGCGGCCAGGCCTCGTTCGGCAATATCATCCATGCGTTCGGTACGTATTTGTACTTCCACCCATTTGCCTTCGGGGCCCATCACGGTGATGTGCAGTGATTCATATCCGTTGCTTTTAGGTACGGACAGCCAGTCGCGTAGCCTTTTCGGGTTAGGCTGGTACATATCTGTTACGATGGAGTAGGCCTGCCAACATTCCAGTTTCTCCTTTTCCAGGCAAGAGTCCAGGATGACGCGGATGGCGAACAGGTCATACACGCCTTCGAAGGGGCATTTCTGCTTCTTCATTTTCTGGTAGATGGAGTGGATGGACTTGGTGCGTCCTTTGATATGGAACTTCAGTCCGGCTTCTTCGAGCTTCTTCTGTACCGGTGCAATGAAGGCGGCAATGTACTTGTCACGCGATGCCTTGGTCTCATTCAGTTTTTCCTTGATATGGTAGTAAACGTCCTTTTCTGTGTATTTCAATGAGAGGTCTTCCAGTTCCGACTTCAATTTGTACAGACCCAGCTTATGGGCAAGGGGCGCATAGAGATAAGCCGCTTCGTTGGCTACCTGCCGACGGGCTTCGTCATTTTCGCAGTCCTTGATTTGCCGCATGATGTTTACGCGGTCGGCAATCATAATGAGAATGACACGCATGTCCTCGGCGAAAGTCAGCAACAAGTTGCGGAAATTCTCGGACTCGATGGTAGGGCTTTTGGAATAAAGTTCGTTTACACGTATCAATCCCCGGATGATGCCTGCCACATCCTCGCCATAGATTTGCTCCACTTCCAGAGCGGTGCAAGTGCCGCAGCGCACGGAGTCGTGCAGCATGAGCCCCAGGATAGAAGCACGCTTCATTCCGATTTCTTCCGCTACAATGACAGCCGTCTGCATATCTTTGATGACGGGATTCAAACCGAATATATCACGCTGGATACGGTTGTTCTGTATAGTATTGACAAGATGTGTTTTCAGCTTTTTGCAGTCCCCCTTCTGGAGGGTTTCTCCGGAAAGTTGCAACAGTTTGCGGTAGAGCGAGAAGAGTAAATCTTTCTCTTTGATAGTGAAAAATTCATCAGTTTCCATAATCGTCCGTATTTTATGCTTCAAAGGTAAGTTTTTTCTTCATTTTCTTGACGGCAGTTCTGCTTTTTTTGTATTTTTGGGCATGAATTAATAAAACAAGATATTATGATAACACCGCAAGACAAAGAGTTGCTCGAAAATAAAGGCATCTCCGAAGAACAAATAGCCGAACAGTTGGCTTGTTTCGAAAAAGGTTTTCCATACTTGAAGCTGTCTGCCGCCGCTTCTGTAGAAAAGGGTATACTGGCTCCGGATACGGATGAACAGAAGAAATACCTGGATGCCTGGGAGGCATATACACAAACCGATAAAGTGGTGGTGAAGTTTGTGCCTGCTTCGGGTGCTGCCAGCCGTATGTTCAAGAACTTGTTTGAATTTCTCGGGGCAGACTATGACACTCCCCAGACAAACTTTGAAAAGACTTTCTTTGAGAAAATAGAGAAGTTTGCCTTCTATGATGACTTGAATACCGCTTGCCAGAGGACTGCCGGAAAGGATATACCGACTTTGGTTGCCGCTGGAAACTACAAGGCGGTTGTTGCTGCCTTACTCGAAGGGGCCGGACTGAACTATGGTGCTCTGCCCAAAGGATTGCTTAAGTTCCATAAGTATGAAGACGGTAGCCGCACGCCGCTGGAAGAGCACTTGGTAGAAGGAGCATTGTATGCTGCCAATAAGAACGGTAAGGTGAATGTGCATTTCACGGTTTCGCCCGAACATCGTGCCTTGTTCAAGGCTTTGGTAGACGAAAAGGCTGCCGCTTATGCAAAGAAGTATGGGGTGGATTATAACATCTCTTTTTCGGAACAGAAACCGAGCACCGATACCATTGCCGCCGATATGGAAAACAAACCCTTCCGCGACAATGGCAAATTGTTGTTCCGTCCCGGCGGTCATGGCGCCTTGATTGAAAACTTGAATGACCTTGATGCGGATATTATCTTCATAAAGAATATAGACAATGTGGTACCCGACAAGCTGAAAGGTGACACCGTATTATATAAGAAACTGATTGCCGGTGTGCTGGTAGCGTTACAGCAGAGAGCGTTTGCTTATCTGCAGTTGCTTGACAGCGGGAAGTATACACACGAGCAAATTCTTGAAGTTCTGCAATTCCTGCAGAAACAACTCTATTGCAAGAATCCGGAGACAAAGAATCTGGAAGATGCCGAGTTGGTTATATATCTGAAAGAGAAGCTGAACCGTCCGATGCGTGTTTGCGGTATGGTGAAGAACGTAGGCGAACCGGGCGGAGGTCCGTTCTTGGCATACAACAGTGACGGTACTATCTCTCTGCAGATTCTGGAAAGTTCGCAGATTGATATGGACGACCCGGAAAAGAAGGAAATGTTTGAAAAAGGTACCCATTTCAATCCGGTGGATTTGGTTTGCGCCGTACGTGACTATAAAGGACATAAGTTCAATCTTGTGAAGTATGTGGATAAAGCGACAGGCTTCATCTCTTATAAGTCCAAGAACGGCAAGGACCTGAAGGCGCTTGAACTTCCCGGTTTGTGGAATGGGGCCATGAGTGATTGGAACACAGTATTTGTAGAAGTGCCTCTGACTACATTCAATCCGGTAAAGACGGTGAATGACTTGCTGAGAGAACAACACCAATAAGAGGATTTACTATTAGACGATTTACGATGTACGATTGGGATTGCTTTGGCTTGTGGCGGTTTATTGTCTAAAGTAACTCTAATCGTACATCGTACGTCGTCAAATCGTAAATATATAAAATTGTAAATAAAAGAATTGATGAAAAAGATTTTATTGTTAGGTTCCGGTGAGTTGGGCAAGGAGTTTGTTATTTCCGCCCAACGTAAGGGCCAGTATATCATTGCTTGCGACTCGTATGCCGGAGCGCCTGCCATGCAAGTGGCAGATGAATGTGAGGTATTCAGCATGCTCGATGGAGATGCTTTGGAACGTGTAGTGCGCAAACACCAGCCGGATATTATTGTTCCGGAAATTGAGGCTATCCGTACGGAACGTCTGTACGATTTCGAGAAAGAAGGCATTCAAGTGGTGCCCAGTGCACGCGCTGTGAACTTTACCATGAACCGTAAAGCCATACGTGACCTTGCAGCTAAAGAGCTGGGATTGAAGACTGCTAAATATTTTTATGCCAAATCTTTGGATGAACTGAAAGCTGCTGCTGAAAAGATAGGTTTCCCGTGTGTGGTGAAACCGCTGATGTCCTCTTCCGGTAAAGGCCAGTCTCTCGTAAAGAGTGCCGACGAACTGGAGCATGCCTGGGAGTATGGCTGTAATGGTAGCCGTGGAGACATCAAAGAACTTATCATTGAAGAGTTCATCAAGTTCGACAGTGAGATAACACTGCTCACCGTAACGCAGAAGAATGGTCCGACCTTGTTCTGCCCGCCTATCGGCCATGTACAGAAGGGTGGGGACTATCGTGAAAGCTTCCAGCCTGCCCATATTGACCCTGCCCATCTAAGGGAGGCGCAGGATATGGCAGAGAAAGTGACTCGTGCCTTGAC
>OHAH01001340.1_pt1 | contig 16133 bp, 14 predicted proteins | sample 1577071 | NCBI WGS metagenome assembly OHAH01 (sample SAMEA3541520, study PRJEB24748) | human gut metagenome | biome: human gut; feature: human-associated habitat; material: faeces | place: China | collected 2012 | reverse complement strand
CCTGATTTTTTTATCAAAAATGGTTGTTCTTGTTTCAAATAATCTTCCTTTTTATTCGTTTTATTGAACATTCTATTGTCATATGAAATCATATTTGAGATAGAAAACATTGGCTCTATACACCTTCTATGAACAACCAACGGACAACCAACCTGTCTTTCTCCAATCATACCGTTAAACTCATTCATATTGTCTGCAAAAGTCTGAACTGAATTTTCAATCACCTTGTATTCATTTGCTACTCCTGTACTATCAGCAAGTATATCAATTAACACTTTAGGAATTGTTATAACAGGTTCCACTTGTAATGGGTCTCCCACAACGACTGCTTGCCTTGTCCTATAAAGTGCTCCTAAAGCAGACTGTGGCATAGCTTGTCCTGATTCGTCAATTATTAGCATGCCCAAGCTCATATTTCCTGCATGTTTTAAAAACCTTCCAACTGATGCAAATGTAGAAGAGAGTACAGGTATCACTACTGACAAAGAATTAAACAAATGTGGAAACATCTCTTGTTTTTCTGCTATTGTATATTTTCCATTGTTATATGCCTGATATACAAACAGATTTCTTTTTATATATGGCGAATTCAAAATAAACGCTTTTCGCACCTGTAATGAAGCATAAAACAATTCTTCTCTAACCATATCATATTCGTCAAATGTCCATGGGCATGCATTCTGTGAATTTTCAGATTCCTTAATATTTTCATAGAAATATCTATCCGCAAAATTATTTTTGTATTTGTTTTTCAATGACTCATTATTTCCATATACTTTTTCCTCAAGTATCTGTACTTTCTTTTCTAGAGTAGAGATTATGCTATATTGATTTTCAATTTTTCCACATACTTCTTCTGTATTTCTCTTGGTCAAACTATACCTACGCTTAATGTCTTCGTGCTGTATTATTAACTCATCGACATATTTTTGTTTTTCAGCAACATGTCTACCTATTTTTCCTAACCCCAGAAGGATAAGTCGTTTCTTAAAAATAGAGCTATGCTCTTTAATATATTTGATTTCCTCTTCCTGCTCTAAAGTCTCCTTTTCATTATTTTCTAATTCCGTTTTTACTTCATTTAACTGTTTATTTAGCTGCTCTTTTTCTATAGTCAACTGTTTTAATTCCCATTTTCTCTTAGCTAAGTTCTCTTTTTCCTGATAAAAATCCACTAAAAGTTTCTGATCATTTTTGATATCTTTTCTTAATGATAAAACCTTTTTTTTGGCTATATTAAATTTTTCTATAGCTTCATTCCACGAAATACTATCAACCCTTGCCAGGTCCAATGTCACTTTATTTGAATCATCATTTTTTCTGGCAAATACACAAGATTCTAACACTTCAGTAACATAGGACTTTCTTCCCATGCGAGCCGATATTAATCCCCATGCACTTTCCTCTTCTCCCAAAAGATTATCTGCCACAGCTGAAAAATACACTTCCCTATTTATTTTCCTATCAAAATAATCTGTCCTCGTCTTTTCTTTTTCCATGTCACCAGATTTCGGTAAATCAAGCGTTACATTCTCTACTGCTCCATTATTATTTGATACAACGAGAATTCCAAATTTAGCAATTTCTTCTGGTATTTCATAATATTTTTCTGTATAACTAGCATTTGAAGCAGACTCAATTTTTCGAGAAACAAAATTACCACCATCAATTCCATATTTAATTAAAACTTCTGCCAATTGCTCAACATTTGACGCTATAATTTCTTTCAAAAGTGTTGTTTTCCCCGTTCCTGGAGGTCCATTTACTGAGAATATTTTTTCATTCCTATCTTTTTCTGATACAGCTATGTTTATAGCCAATTGCTGCATTAATGTCGGTGAGAACTTTGATGGGTATTTTGCCAGTGGAAATCTATCTACTTCTAACCATTTTTTCATGGCATTAACATCGCTGTCTATCATTATCTTTTTCTGATTATCAGACAATAACGCAGTGGTATATTTTATTACATGCTCATTATTCTTATAGTTTTTTTGAACTCTTTCTATTTCGTCCAAGTAAAAGCTAAAAAAGTCACTCGTTTCATCTTCTTTCTTTAAACCTTTGCATGCATAAACCTTATCCGAGGCACCTTCTAACCCTACTTGACTTTCATTCTCAACTCCTAATTTGTCAAACACAATATTTTTAACTATCGTTATGTCTGTAAACTCCAGTATTTGTATATCATTCTGTTTAAGTAATTCATTTACATCTTCATTTAACTTGCATATGTCTTCTTGCATAATATTAACATTTATGCCTTCTGATTTTATCATACAAAGTACAGCATAAAAGAAAGGACTGATTTGCACACCTTCCTCTGTAAGTTTTCCATCTAAGTCTATCTGAACTGAGAAAATATAAAATCTACCTGACAATTCGTTTATCTCTGCATATTTTTCCATATCTAATTTACATTTTTCAGCCATTTTTTCCACAAAGGTTTTAATTTTGTAACAGCCACAATAAACATTTGCACGATTATACAACTTCTCATCAGATTTATGTTTTTGTCTCAAATACTCATTATGTGCCTTGTATTCTTTTAATGGTAAACTTCTTGTACTGTAAGCATTATAATATGCATCAAACGGAATATCTTGTTTTCCCTCTTTTATTGTTAAAGTCAATTCGGGATAATCCGATGGTGTAAAATATTCTTCCAATTTCCAAAAATTAAGTATTTTATTGCATTCTTCTGTTATATATCTGTTTCTCATGCTATACCTGCTTTCTATTTTAACTATTTATACCTTCAGCTCCATTTCATCTTCCATTTTCACAAATCCGTATCTCTCATACAAAGGTCATCCCATATCCGTTCAGCACCTTAAAGCTCTTATCAGATACATTGAGTCCGTCACAATTTCGCAGGAAGAGCATATACTGATTTGACAACTCAAAATTAATGAATCTCCTGACATCATCATTAATCAGACAATCTGCATTATCTATTACAATAAAACTATTTCTACACTGTTTTATTGCTTCTAAAAAATCATCTGATTTGTAGTTAAATAGCCTGATTGCTTTGTATCCGTCTGTCAACCTTATATCTTCCAACATTTCATAAAGTACTGTTTTGCCGATACCACTGTCTCCACCAACAAGTGTAATTCTGTCATCAAATTCCAAATCGTATGAAAATGGGTCTGCTTTAAATCTAAGATTTTTATAAATCATCTGCTTCTCTCCTTTCATACCCCCTACTGCCGGTAACTATATCAGAATCATTAAATCTCATTTTCACATCTTCCGGAATATTAAAAAGCGTTGGTCTTGACATATAAATCTTAATATTATCCATAGTAAAAATGATTCTAAGCACATTCGGACCACATTCCTCAACATTTACCACCTTGTCTGAATGCTTCACAATATTAAGCAATGTCTTGCAACCTGATGACAAATTTCGGATTGTTCCTAAGCCATATTTTGTTTCGATATGCTTGTCTGGTGTCAGCTTCGCCTCATCCACTTGTTGAATCAAATCAATTTCTTTTTGTGACATATCTTCATTTCCTGTATTCAGGTTGAAGTACAAGTCATTGTAAAAAATCCAGTCTTTTGAATCTTTCCTCTCCGTATATATATCTATCATTCAATGTTCTCCTTCTGCAATATATGTTTAGCATCTGATTTTTCATATCTTACTTGGATAAGGCTTTGAATCAAATTTTCATATAAATATATTCCAGTATATCACACATAAATAAAAGGCCCCAGAAGATCTCTTAAAAACTCCTGGAGCCTTCCTCATTTACTATTGAAAAATAAATCCTTCTATATTTTATTTTTTAAAAAATTATTCAAACTCTTTGGACGAGAGATTAATATGATTATATTTAAGTACACTTTTGTATATTTAATTATTCATATTCTTCATAATATGCATTTTCTATATCACATCCAAATTTTTTAGAGCCAAAATGGAGCCAATATTATATAAGAAATTGCAATCCCAAAAATTTATACTTATCATCTTTTTTCCCATTTCCAACTCTTATTCCCCATCTTTCGTTTAAAAATGCAATCAACATTAATCCTCTTTTTAATATAGCCATAGAATCCCAATCCTTATAATCTGCTATTTCAATTTCAGCATATGTACCATATTTATATCCAACAGGATTTTGTGTATTAGATTTTTTTTCAGGAAACGATTTATTCCCTAGTTTTCCATTCTTTTCTGAAGAAATTGCGACAAAATTTCCTAATGAATTTTTTAAAGCATTTTTTTGTTTAGAAGTATATTCTCTAAATAACTCAATCCAATACTTGTTATGAGAATTCTCAGGATATATATGTTCTATCGAATTATATCCTCTTTCATATATCTCCCATCTATTCAATTTATTGATATTAGTTTTGCTTTTTTTCATTAAAGAATATTCATATTCGCATAAGAAATATCGTAGCCAACTTGTACGATAAAATCCATTTTTTGAGTAATATAATACTGTTTTTTTATTCAATTCCGTCGAATTAACAAGGGATTCATATAACTTTTTCAATTTATCAATTATCCCTTGAATTACCCATTCCCCCTTATTTAATTTAACAACAGCCTCTGCAAAATTAAATAAATTTATACAAAGTTCTTCTATTGCCTCTCCATCATATAACTCTATGGAAAATAAGTACTTTTCTAATATTTTTAGAAAATTTAATAATGTCTTATTATTATTATTACACGCTCTAAAACACGCCAAAAGAAAAACATTCAAGTATGAAAAATCTATCATATATCTACTTCTATAAAATCTTCTTCTAATTGAAAAAAAGTTAATCTTATCAATATACTCTTTGATTTCATCATCATATTTAGATGACAACGGATTTTTTATATCACCCCAAAAGTCAATACACTCACTCAAGCTTTGAATATAATTAAAACAATCTTCAATTGTTAATGATTTGTCAAAAATTTTTTGAACAACAAAATAGTCATTTAATAAATAATTACTCTGCCATTGTCCCAAGTGATCATATCTTCTTGTATAGCTCTCTTTTTCTAATTCATCTATATTTTTTGCAAAATATAGCATAAAATGAGTAACTAAAAATTCATCGTCGAGTAAAACCCTTTCCTTACTTTTTCCTAATATATGATATATCTTTTTCCAACATTCATTTATATCACGTCGTAATCTGCTTTTATCAGCATCAGCAACATTAAGCAATGTAGACACATAAATCAACCTATTTTTTAATAATTCCAAATTAGATAAAGGTTTTCCTCTATTATTCATCGTTTCAAATGTCACATACACATCTATATCATCTGATATAATATACATATTAAAAAGAAAATGTTGTGTTATTTTTGTATAAACCTCTTCCAATTGGTTAACATCCATATCAATCATTTTTTCATAAAAAAATCGTTTTGCCTCCCCCAAATTATTAGTATATATAGTTTCATTTTCACTTGAGGCAATAACCACTTTTTCATCGTAAACTTGAGAAATCAAATATGCAAAACTAGGATTCTCTCTCTCATAACTATACATATATGTTCGATTCTTATTAGCATCTTGATATTCAAAAATAAATTTTCTGGATATTTCATCATATGTGGTATAATTTAGCTTTTCTATGTTTTTCTCTTGCATAATTTGACAAATAACATATATCAAGATTATAGACGTTGTCAATCTTTGCTGTCCATCAACTACATAAAAAGGTATGTATCGTTTCGCATCAATAATCCACAAATCATCAATCCACTTTTTATAATCCTCTTCTTTAGCTGGTTCTAGTGTCAAAACACCTACATAATGATTCTTTTTATTCTCTAATCTGCATAAATCCCCCCAAAAATCTTTCACTTCCTTTAGCGTCCATGCATATCCTCTTTGATAATCAGGAATACGAAATATTTTTTCTGAAAATATTTTTGACATTGATAACAATTGTTCCATATCATTTTCTCCTTTGTTCCTGCATATTTATTAGTTCTATCAGTCAATTACCTTCACAAAATTACCAATCTATTTTACCATATTATTTGTGATTTTTCTACACAGCCTACTTTCATCAATTCTTCCTTCTCCGATACACATATTCAATCAATCAAATTATAATTATCTTTACTTGTATCATATAAATATTTTACCATAAACGGTCTATACCACAATCAAACCATTACCCTTTCTCTTTTTCTATCCTTTATCTATCACACACTTTTCCTAACTCTCATACCTAAAAAACTCCCTAGCCATCATCTCCGCCGTAGCCCGATTGTACCCTTTCTTCAAATACCCCTGCACAATCGTTCCAAACATTCCTTTAACCATATCATCCTCGATAGCACAATATGCCTGCATCTCCCCGGATAGTGCCATCGCCACATATTCTATCGGCTTTTCATCCAATAATTTATGTAACTTTGCCAGTGACTGCTCTGTTGTTCTCAGAGCTGCCTCTACTTCTTCGCACTTTATCCGAAACATATTCCCATCTGCAATATTCAGAAGAAGAGTCTGCTGACAGTTTGCAACATATCAATGAAAATATCGAAGAAATCAAGCAACACCTGCTTGATGACAGTATGGTTGTCAAAAAAGGCACCGACCGCCTTACTGTAAAAATTTTTCCAAATTAGTGAAACCTCTTGAATTATTGGACATAAGATAATAATATCTAATTAAACAGAAAGTACCCACTCCAAAGGTGGATGCTCCGAGTTTAGGTTAATGAATGTCCTTACGGACACCGCCTATCCTGTTGGCAGACAGGATAGGCATTTTTATTTTCGCCTGCTCTTCCTCGAAGAGCTTTTCTCTTTATCGAGAAAGGCAAGCAACGCTATAATCAAGCTACCAAAGGACATCAACAATGCTAATATCCCAATGAAAATCGAAATGATCTCATAAGCCGTCATCGGCGCTAAGCAAGCCCCCCAGACACTTAACGCCCTGTCATGGGTACTTTCCTTAAAGAGTACCCTAACATATATCATATGTTCTGCAAGAACAATTGTAATTTGAATCTTATTTTATAGACCTATCCCCTATAAATATTTTAATACATCAGATAAGTTATTAATTTCCATATCAGCTTTTTCACTCTCATCTGTTATATTCCACAAACTTCCTAATCCCTGTTTTACCCATATAGTTTTCATACCCAACTGTTTTGCGGGTACAATATCATTATCAATACGGTCACCAATCATGACTGCATTCTCTGTCTTACAACAGCTTCTTTCCAATGCAATTTCAAATATGCGCCTATCAGGTTTTGAAACGCCTTCTTCTGCTGATGCGATAATCAAATCAATATATTTTCGTACTCCAAGATTTTCTAATCTCTCAGAAGTTCCTAATGATTGGTTTGCAATTACACCAATTTTATAAATTCTACTTAACTTTTTCAAACAATCTTTAGTATCTGTATATAGCCTCTCGTATTGCGATTCCCATTTAGGTAATTTCACCCCCAATTGCCTTGCTACCTCTAAATCTCCTTTTTTGTTTTCTTTATAAAACGACATGGCATATTTATAAATTTGCTCGTAAGTTAAACCTGATAAATCCGCTATCCTTTTCATCCTGTCTTCATAAACTTTGCTTTCATCAACCAATGTCGACCCAACATCAAAAAATAGCCATTTTATTTCGTCCTTTTTGGGGCAAAATCCTCTTTTTCTTGCTTCTTCTATCAGTTTGGGTTGAATTTCTGGATAAGTCCAATTAATCGGTAGTTCATCCATAATTGCTATTTTTTCAATTTCACTGTGAAGCTCTTTTTCAAATGTATGTATATCTGAGAAGAATAATTTTCCAAAAGTCTCCATTCCATCGAAATTATCTGGTGCAGTCACAGAATATATACAAATTGGAGTAATATCAAAAGTTATTGCTCCTGTTTCTTCATATAGTTCTCGTTTGGCTGTTTCAAGAATATCCTCACCATCTTCTCTATGTCCCCCCGGTGCCTCCCATGTATTTCTTTCCTTGTGCTTGCAAAATACCCATTTACCATTATGTCTGGCAATAATAACTGCAAACTTCAGCATTGAATCATTAATACTATCATAAAAATTCACTTTCGTCATATAATGCTCCTTATTAGATTTCATCTATTTTCTTGCCATTATTTCTCTCACAAATAGAGCCAAACTAGAGCCATTTGATAAAATAAATGCCGAAAACCCGTATAAATACAGGCTTTCGGCATTTTAGTCCGTTATTCAAACTCCCCGCAGAGAAACTTATTATCCCTGTGAAAGCTTGATTTCTAGAGCTTTTAATGGCGATTATTCCGCCTTTTATCACAATTATTTTATATTTTCAAAAATTTAGGTATCATATGGGTATCACATTCTAATTTTCTGATTTATCTTTTCTAGATTGTCTCATTGATTCATATATCAAACTCTGTATTAAGTTAGTACAGAAGTCTGTATTAATAATCGTCTCAAACATTGTTTTTAATTCTTCCATAGAATCAACATCATAAATATACTGTTTCTTTCCATTGTATGCTTCAGCTATATCCTCGTTTAGTACAACTTCAACTGGATAAGCAATAGCACCATATCTTAAAAACATAATTCTATACTTATAATACTCTAACCCCTTAACTGATAAAAATACTTCAAATTTATTGTCAATTCCACTTTGTTCTCCCAATACATCTTGAATATCTACAGTTTCTTCGACTTTATTAAAAGCTTCTGTCGCAGCCAAAAGGTTATTTTTTTTAACATATGATTTTGTTTGCCCTTCATACACATCAACATTACAAATCACCATATCATTTGTGCATTCTGCTATTTTTTTTCCACTTTCAATAATCACTTCTTCAGGTGACATTGTATCCTTTAATTCAAAATTAAATGTTTTTTTGTTCATAGTTAATCTCCTTCTATCAAATATTAAATTCACACATAATAGGAAAATGATCACTTATATTACTATTAGGGTACCTATTATCAGTATATAGTACACCTTTTCCACATTTTGTTATTATTTTTAATTGTTCCTTAACCATTAATGGAATCATAGACTGACTAATAATCACTTGATCAAGCATAAACCAGCATGGATTATATAATTTAGATTCTACTCTATAGTATGTTCCAGGTGGGTATTTAAAATCTCCAAATAAATTCCACATAGGATTATACATTTTTTCATACTCTTTCCCATAAACTGTTCTCGAACCTTTATCTAAAATTTGTAATGCTGGTAAAGCATGAAATCCCTTTGCACTTAAACATGCCTTTTCATAAGGTGATTCATTTATATCTCCTATAACAATAACATGCTCTGTTTGTAATCTCTGCTTTATGTGTTTAATTGAATACATAATTTCTTCAGCTAATGCTACTCTCTCATCATAATGTTCTCCATTAAGATTTGAATACATATGCACTCCACACATGATGTACTGTTTATTTACAATTTGAACAGAAAAATATTTATTCTGTTCTCCAGGCGTAACATCAATATAATTTCCCCATATATGTATTCTCTCACACCCTTTAGTGTTCCAATTAAATAATCTTTTTTTACATTGTTTTAAATTATCATTTAATTCATTAATCTCTGCCATATACTCTGCTAATACTAATACATCAATTTCATTTTGATTAACTATATCCAAAATATATGAATTTATATCAACATTTCTATGTGTATTCCAAAACAAAATTCTCATACATACTCACCAATTTATCTAGACATATAAAATATCCCGTCATTTTAAATTGTATTTTATCCATTTTTCCGTCAAATAATTTACAAAAGCTGAACATGACACTAACATATACTTCGCATCTTCACTTGCCACATTAACAAATTCAATACTTCCGTGCCTTATTCCACCTGAATCTGAAGTATATCCATACAACTGCTTAAATGCATTTTCCAATGCCGGATGTATATTCACTCCATTCTCTTTTAACTTTTTCAATGTGTTCCCTAATGTCGCTGCACCTCCTGATAGTCCTGTTATAATACTACACATAGACTCTACACTGCTTATTGATTCCTTTACTGAATTTTCATAATCTGGTTTTTTTCTATCAGAATATAACTCTAATGCCTTTGTCATATGTTTACTAACAGATTCATATTCCAAGTCAATTGTTTCACTTATTGAGTTCAATTCACTTTTACCAATAATCGGTACAACTAATCCATTTAAAATTCTGTATGGAGCAACTTCCTCTTCTAGTATTCGATTGAATTCTATCGTCAACCTTTGTGTTTTTTCACTATCAGTCACTCTAAGATATTTTTCAATAAAATCATATATTCTATACCACATACCTTCACATTGAACCACATGCTTATGCAACTTTTCTGCATTCTGATTTTTGTATATTTTATTTGCTGGGAATTCATATTTAATTCCCATTTCCAACATCATATCTTCTATTCCCGTTGTATAAGACGTATACTCCAATGTATCATAATAATCATACTCTTCTTTATAAAATACATTCCATATGCGTTCTCGCAACTGAATACTTGTACTTCTCAATCCATTAGGATTTATACTTAAAATTTTATTTCTTGTTGAAAAAAATTCCATAAAACGTTAATTCACACCTCTCTAACAATGCCTAACTAATGCACACAAACCTGACAAGCCTCTATTCTTTCAAATGAATGTTCTACCTGCAAATCTATCATTTTTAAGTTACTCTCTATATACTCCAACAATTCTGTACCATCCAAATATATATACATCTGTGGTGCTACAAATCCCGGAACATTTTTTCTTAAGTCATCTAATAATATCTGTGATGTTTCCTGAAATCTATCTATTTCCATAGCATACCTATAATGATACTTTTCTATATATTCTTTTATTCGTGTAACGGCATTGCTATCTTCTTTATAGTCTTCCATCCAGTCAGATAGACAATGCCTTTTACCCAAGTATACAACACCGGTGATTGCTTTCACCGGTGAACTAACATACATATATGCCATTATCGGTTCATCTGGAAAATTTCTTCTGTGTTCGAATATCTTCAGACCAGATTTTATTTTTTCATACACATCTGGTCTGAAGCTTAACAACATTTTTCTCAATACTTGCACCACCTTATTTCCATACACATTTGATAGTGCATACTGACACAGGCATACTTATAAACTGCACATCGAATTTTAAACTTGGTTCTACCTTTGTACTTGCACTATGGATTCTAAAACTCAACTGCCATCCATTGTCTAAAATCATTTCTACAGTATTATTACTTTTCGGCTTAAATCCAATGTCAATCAGTCTTGTCGGTAATTCAACCACAGGAACTTCAATTTCCGAAACCTTATCCTTACTCGACTTATTTAAAGTATCATGCATATTAAAAGTATGAATCAATGTAAGTCGTTTACTGTCATGACTAACTATCTTGTAATAATCTTCTTTTCCTATAAGGTATTCTATCATCTTTTCAGGCATATTCTTATCTTCTTTATATGCCCTATTAACTTCATCCATAAAAGCCTGCAATAATGGTACATATACATTTTCATCTTTCTGCACTATTTCTGACCATCGTGAGCCATTTTCTTTTTCACTTTTCAGAATATCAAATATTGGATTAACTGCATTCCAATATTCGTTACTACAAGGTATATCAAACCATTCTTTGCCAAAATCCAGTTTATGACTTAATCTGCTGTGTTTTACTGCATCGTGATTGTGTTTGATACTTAATCCTATTTCCCATTCAATATCGTCTCTGCGAATAACAATATCTCTTACATCGCCTTTAACGCCAGCTCCATCTTTTTGAAACTCTAATGTCAGTTCGTCATTATCGTTTTCTGATAATCTTGGCTCCATTTCAAGTACTTCATTAATTGCAGCTTCAGCAGAAATCATAAATGTCTGCTGCATTTCCTCATCCATAAGCATCCATGCTTTTTCATTCGCATGTAAGCTGGAATTATCAACTATTTTTGTTTTACGCATTTCACACAATGCCTTATAAAGTGTTTTAATCCACGCATATTCATATGCTCTTCCCTGATCATTACTCTTTGTACTCACTTTTTTCTCATTGACCTCCTTTGCATCTATAACATCATCATCTACTACCACATCTGCACTATTACCCTCTAAGTATTTCTTTATTGCTACTGCTATTTCATATGCAAGATTAACTGGAACTGCATTTCCAATCATTTTATAAGCTGTGTTTGTATCTTCATATATAAATTTAAAATTATCTGGAAACCCTTGAACTCTGGCTACTTCTCTTATTGTCATTCGGCGATAAAGATATTCTTTGCCCTCTACAAATCTGCAATCATTCTGCCCCACCTTAACCATCTTAGGTGCCTGTGGATGTAACTGACATTGTCTTCCTGATGCCTGTACTGTAAAAGCTTGCTCATCCCAGGATTTCACTCTGTTTCGGCTCATAAAAATTGGAGAATATGCTCCTGTGTAATACTCATTATTATTGATTGCTTCTGGATTATGATGATTTTTTTCTCCTGAAGGCACTGCTGTATCCTGTAAATCCCATATTATATCTCTAAGAGTAATCTTCTTATCATCTTCTTTGGTTGACCCCTTAGGAAATCCAAAATCAATATTCAAGTCTTTTCTAAACCCTATATAAAATACCCTTTTTCTTTCTTCAGCCACACCATAATCCTTTGCATTAACAAGTGTAAAAGATACATCATATCCTGCTCCATCGAAAAGATTGAGTATGTTCTGTACTGCCTCTGAATGTCTATTAGCTAACATTCCGCTAACATTTTCCGCCAGAAAGAATTTAGGCTGAAATTCCTTAAGAATTCTTATATAATCAAAAAATAACTGTCCCCTTGCATCCTTAATACCTTTCAATGATCCAGCTTCAGACCATGACTGACAAGGTGGTCCACCTATAATTCCATCAATTTCACCATCTATATACTGTTCAATATCTTCTTTTGTTACTTGTCTTATATCTCCTTCAATCAGATGTGTATTAGGGTGATTAGCTTTGAATGTAGCCCATATTGTCTTATCAAATTCATTAGCAACAGGAATATTAAACCCAGCGCTTTCAAATCCTAAATCTAATCCCCCACATCCACTAAACAAACTAATTATGTTCATAGGTATTTTCTCCTTCATTGTTTTCCTTGATTATTCTTGTAGCTTCTATTAATGCCGTTCTTCTAACAAACTCACTATATGAAGCATATGCCTCCAGTCTTGCAGCCTCTTTGAATTTTTCCAACTCATCTTCACTTACTCTTATGCTGATTGAAATTGATTTTCTCATTATGTCCGTTCCTCCGTTTCTATTATCAATCATAAATCCGTAGTATAACAATGTCAATACTTTGTTGCACGAACAGATGTTTTTATTTTGTTTTTGGGGAAAGTCTTTCCATCACTTTCCCCACACTCTCCATAAACTTCTCCAGCAGATTAACCCCATCAATCACAAACTGCTTCATAAAATCATAAGCCTTCTCCAACAACTCCTTTAACGACTTATTCTCCTCCTGAAGTCTCTGGTTCTCATACATAACATCAATAAGTTTCTCCCTTACATCGTCATCACCACCATGTCGGAACATATCATATACATTCTCAGCAATTTTTGTACGCTCTACCAGTTCATTTTCTTTAAAAGTAAGCATTTCCAGCTTATTCTTTTTATCCGTAATCATATCCGCATATTTAACATACTCATTCTCTGCTGCATCAATGTTATCTCTGACTCTCTCAAGTCTATCCTCATCCGCAGCTATCATATCAATATTCCTATCAAAACAGGTATCATATAGGTATCATGACAAAAGAAAAAGCCCCATAAATGGCTTGTTTACGCCATTTATGAAGCTCTGTTTTGTCACGTGGCAAACCCCAGTAGCCTTAGATAAATTCTAAACCTTGGAATTATTATAGCCTCAATAACATTTTTCTATTTATTACAAACATTATACCATTCCCATTCCCCCTACGATACCCCATCCTCTGTGAAATTCCGCTGTAGCATTACACCAATACTACAGCGTAACCCCACAGCAGATCTTGTAGTGTAATCCATAGCGTAAATATCGAAGCCCATTACCGTAACAGCACAATCCTAGTGCACACTCTACAGCATCCCGTCTCAGCATCTTCACCCATCCTCTGAAAAATCTTTCTGCATCATTACACCGATACTGCAACGTTACCTCACAGCAGATCGTGCAGTGTAATCCATAGCGTAAATACCACAGCACACCATTCGTAACGTTACCTACACGACACAATCTAGGAACATACCCCACATCCTAACGCGTCACAGCCACGTATTTAAGTCCTTTCCGGCAGCACATGAATAAAAGAACACTATTAAATTTAGAGCACAAAAAACAGCAGCAAACGCTGCTGCAGGGTATGCCCCTGTCAGCTTTGTTTGCTGCTATCGTAGAATAATCGTTTTTGCCTTTTCAGAATAATTGTGGTTGCCCCGTGACATAGTCTATTCTTCAAACTTGATATATTTAATGCTTTACTTATTCTCCTATTCAAAAAACAGTTTTGAGGTTTAAATTTCTCATTCATCAGTCTCCTGTCGTATTAGTTCCTCTAAAGCTTTTTGTTTTTTAGAATTATTTGGAAACTCAATTGCTTCTAATAAAACTCGCCCACGACGAGACATTTCCGGAGCCCAATCTTTAGAAAATTCTTCTAAACATAATCCAATATCTCTTCCATGCAGAGAAGCTTTAATTTCAGCCATTGTTTCTAAAACAGCAGTTTCTGAAAAAAAGTGCCCATAATTTGCAATCATAACATTTGTTGGGGAAGAGACACACCGCACAGAATAGCGATTAACCTGTGGTTCAATTAGCCTAAATCGGAAGTCTTCTTGCAAAGTTTTAATAATATCCTTTTTTCTTTCTGCATTTACTGTAGATTTCCAAAAAATCAATAATGTCACTAAATTTGCCATTCGCATACTTACTACCTGTTCTACTCCTTCTAAAGTAAAACATTTTAATGGTTCACCGCTTTTTACTCTCATATAACTATTTTGAAAAAACTTAGGCGAATACATTATTTGCAATGGAATAAATTCAAACAATTCTTCCGGTACTGGATTTAAATTTATATGTAATCCTAAAAGCACTGAAATATTATCCGGATAATCTTTTTGTTTTCCCATGATATACGGTAAACACTCTTCAATATAAGGTGTATCTTTTTTATCACATCGTAAACTATTATATGCTATTTTTAAAATCCACCTTGTATATAATTCATAATTTAATATTATATCAAAAGCTGTATAATAATCCACAAATTTATATGGTGTATAAAAATAATTTTTTATAAGCTGTTTACCATATGCATCCAGTTCTGATAAAACTCCATTATTACATGAAGAACATACATCTGAAACTGTCATTCCTCGATTATCGACAAAACGATGACCATTATGAATACTAATATCTTGTTCTGGATAAAGTTTTAGCAAAGAATCTGGGATGATATGTTCATCTGTTTTTGCATGTAAAGGACTTCCAAGTATTTCACCACAATAAGCGCATTTTTTCATAGTTTTCCTCTTTCATTAATCTTTTAATAATTGAATTGTTTTATAGGTTAATCAATAATGCTATTTAAAAAGTTGATTAACTAATTTCCAGAAGTGAAGCCCTGCACCGGTATCCCCTGTCCATAAATATTTCATATCACAGTTCCTCTTCCAGCGTTATCCTGTTATTATCAAACTTCAGCACCTTAAAGCTCTTATCAGATACATTGAGTCCGTCACAATTTCGTAGGAAGAGCATATACTGATTAGACAACTCAAAATTAATAAATCTCCTGACATCATCATTAATCAGACAATCTGCATTATCTATCACAATAAAACTATCTCTGCATTGTTCAATTGATTCTGATAAATTATCTGATTTGTAATTAAACAATTTTATAGCCCTGTATTCATCAGTTAATCGTAAATCTTCTAGCATTTCATAAAGTACTGTTTTACCGGTACCACTATCTCCACCAACAAGAGTAATTCTGTCATCAAATGTCAAATCATATGAAAATGGATCAGCTTTGAACCTAACATTTTTATAAATCATCTGCTTCTCTCCTTTCATACTCCTTGCGGCGAACTTTTCCGGCTGAAAGAAGTCAGAAAAGCC
>OHAH01001326.1_pt1 | contig 16218 bp, 16 predicted proteins | sample 1577071 | NCBI WGS metagenome assembly OHAH01 (sample SAMEA3541520, study PRJEB24748) | human gut metagenome | biome: human gut; feature: human-associated habitat; material: faeces | place: China | collected 2012 | reverse complement strand
GTTTACCTCTTTCTCAGGAAGTTTAGTCTCCAGGATTCCCGGGGCGGTTCAGCATTGTCTAAAAACTCCATCATAGGAATCGGCGCGAATGGCGAAACTCAACGCGTTATCGACTCATGGGTAATACATCCTACTGGAACAGTTTTAATGTCAAAAACCATTTCTGGTTATGGGAATATGGATTCAACCAAAGCTTTTGTTGGAAAAGTAAAAAGAAAATGTTAACGATTGAATCCAATTCCCCATACGTTACTGCTGTGTTGCCTCAGTAGCAAGCAGCGGCCTGATGGCATTTGCAGCGTTACTCAACGCTCTTTCATAGGCTGGTGTTCCTGCTTTGGTGTTTGCCAGACGTAAGAGCGCATTCCTTGCTGCTTTGGACTCATACAAGCGCATCATTGCACCGAAACCAGCCTCAAGCCCCATTGATACGCCAAGAGTCGCAGTTGCGCCAATCGTCCTTATCCTGTTGGCTTGCGATTGCCCCGTCTGAGTTACTACATTTGCGGTGTCTGACCTTGCTGTTTGCTGCAGAACTTCATGAAGAGCATCAAGTTCTTTCATGTGCTTTCCAGAAAAAATAGTGTTGTAAATTTCACCGCCTGACTGAGATTTCAGCTTATTAACTTCAGTGATGAACTTGGCTGGAGAGTCACCGGCCTTTTCCGCTATTTTGCTGACGTAAGCTGCACGCATAGCATCTTTCCCTTTATCATCCAGTGCGCTCCAGATTCGTTTCACGTCAGATGGTTTTCTGCTTAATACAACGGTATTTATAAGTTCAGGACTGGCTTCACTGCTTGCCTTGTTGAGTTTGTTAGCAATGTTTTTATTAAGCACCTTATTATAAACGTTTGCATAATCGGAATTTGCTTTAAGGTATTTTGCTGCGTCTGATGCACCGAGGTTTTTAGCAACTGCGTTACGAAGGTCTTTTGACATTGCATTCTCTACCATATTGGTAGCTGCTTTTGCCTGGTTGGGGAAGACCATAGCATCTCCCTGAACATTAGATCTAAATGCTGTTCTGTGCTGACGCAAGAGATCAAACGTAACATCCAAATCAGTTGCAGGGTTTGCTAATTCTTCACGTAGGTTACGCAAGGATGTAAGCAGGCTTTGATTGGCAGACGTCCCAAGTCGTTCCTGTCTTGCGATCGCTGTATTCAGAGCATTCATGGTATTTGTGGTATCAACTGCGGCATTACCCATTTTATTGGTGACGTCATTGATAACAGCGCCAGCGGCATCCTTCCTCCCCCTTAACGTGGTGGTCAGAGATTTCACTACATCATCAGGGTTGTACTCACCAAAACGGTCAAAATAATTACTTACCAGCTTACTACGCGTTGCATATTGCTCCGCTCGCTTTGAGCCTGTCCCGAGCAAAGCCCCCTCGGCATCCTGAGTAAGGCCGCGAGTGAAAGCATTTTTCGGCGGGATAACATCAGATGTCATTGGTGTCACGCCCATCGATTCTGATGTGGCAATTTTCTTCGCCACTTCTGGCGCAATATCACCTTTTATAGCCGTTATTCCACGCCCTATTCCCTTTGCTGCGGCGGAAAGAACACCCTGAGCGGCAAGGTTAACTCCGGCATTTTTAGCTGCATTTTGTGCGAAATCGCCTTTCTGATTTGCGGCCTCTGCCAGTGATCCAATAGCCATGCTTCCTGCCGTTCCAACTCCTGGAACTAAATACCCACCAATTGTTTCACCGGCTTGTGCGTAGGGGTCTGTCGGTCTGTCTACTGGACGATAAACATCATCCAAAACCTTGGGTCCACCAAGCCCCTGGCTGATTGCATTAATCAGACTTGCGCCGCCCTGCAATACGTCAAATGGTATGTTTACCAGACCACGACCAGCCTGTTCTGCAATTTGCCCTGCACTTTGACCACCAGTGAGCCAATCGCCAGCTTGTTGCATCAATGATGGTTCTTCCCGTGTTGGTGCATTATTGGCCTGATTAACTGTTTGTTGCTGAACAGCCTGACCAGCAAAATACTCATCAATGGCGGTGCCAATATCTTCGGTGCTCGTACCATCAGGAAAGGTAAATGTCTTACCGTTTGCAGTTACTTTCATCATTCCACCGTAAATTGAATGCCTGATTTTGAGGTATATGATCCAACCTGATTCCGTGGTTCTCCTGAAGGTGTCGAATCTTGTGCTGGCGCTGCGTCAGTATTCATTGACATATACCGCTTAACGGCACTCCCCAATGATTCACCTTTTTTAACATCCAACCCCAATATCTGACCGCCATTACGCGATTGTCCTGGATTGCCATTCGCGCTCATCCACTCGGCTTTAAACTCATTAAACTGCGCGTTTCGTCGCTCAAGGTTTGCCATCGCATCAAGCCATCTTGCGACCGTCTCAGGGTTATCCATGTCAGTTGGTGCACCCTGCCGAACGATCTCAACGTCTTTATCCGTTGCGGGGCCGGGAGGTAGGAATTTAAGAACCTGACTGTTAACAAGGGCATTTTGGCGGATGCGCAAATCACGCAATGTTGTATCGCTTCCGGTAAGTTTTGCGAACATGTTCTGTGCGTTACCGAACAAACCTGTCGTTGGTTTTTCTGCTCTGAACTGTTGAGCAAGCGCACTCATAGAATTGGCTGAGTTTGATGATGCTGTAGCATTGTTTACAGCCGTCTCGATGCCTTTTTCCATGTTTACTGACAGCTTAGGTGCTTCGCTAATCAACTGCTGAGCCTTTTCCTGTGCTTGCTGCATCTTAAACCCGAACTCTTGCTGATCCAGAGCCAAGCGTTGTGCTGCGATATTGTGTCCAGTCATTGCTGACTGATAGGAAAGGTTTTGCCCTCTCGCCTGAAGTGCTTCTCCAGCCTGATTGCTGCGGATTGTCTCTGCCAGCCTGCCTCGGTCAATTTCACGACCAGCCATCTTATCCTGAACAGCAAACGCCTTTTCTGGTCCAAGCGCACCGAGAGACATAGTAGTCAGCATGTGTGATAGCTGCTCTGGATTCTGGATACCTGTCTGAATCATCCAGTCAGCATTCGCCCCCACGCGATTTAACCCGTCCTTGTTGTCAGTAATGAATTTACTGTAGGCTTCCGGTCCCTGAGAAAGAGCGACGTTAGCCCTCATGGCTAACTCGCCCATATCGTTGCGTTGCTGCTCATTAAGACCGGAAAACGCCTGTTGTGCCTGTGCAACAAACGCTGGATTTTCCTGGGCAAACTTAAATAGTCCCGATGGATCACCAGAAGCCCATGCATCAGCGTGAACCTTATTGAACGCACTAATAGCTTTCTGTTGCTGTTCCTGCTTATAAATATCAGCAACTCCAGCCAGACCACGTAACGCGGTCAGACCAACGTTATTTGCACCTGATCGAGCCAGTTCATTGTTTTCGCGGATCAGACCAAGCGTTGCGTTAATGTCGCTTGCCTTTGGCGCATTCTCATTTTGCGTACCGATGCCAGCCAGAAAACCACCAGAATTAATACCCTGTTGCCAAGTAGCCATTGATTACCCCTTAAAACAGCGAACCAAGCAGACCAAGACCAGCACCGATACCAGCACCCCACGGAGTTGATAGCTCGAGAGCACTGGCTATACCACCACCCAAAAGCGCACCGGATGCAGCACCACTAACACCCTGCCGCAATGCTGACGGTCGGTTGGCGTTTGCCGCCGCCAGCGCCGCGCTTTGCTGTGAAATCTGACTCATGTTGTTGGCATATGTTTGCCCGGCGTTTGCCTGTCCCTGAAGAGCGCCAAGACCGATATTTGCCAGGTTGTTGTAATTGTTCATTTGTCCAGACAGCCATTGCTGACCAAGCGTTGGTGCGATTGTTGCTAACTGATTACTGGTTGCGGTGGAACCCAATCCACCTGTTGCTTCCGCTGCCGCCAGACTCTGATAGCGAGCCTGACCAGCAAGGTCTTTATACTGCTGAGAGTTGTAATACTGGTTAAGTGCCTGACCTTGCCCTTCCAGAGACGATAAGTTCTCAAGGCTGCCGACATACTTCCCAGCCAGAGGAGTAAACGGCTTCAGGTTGTTCATGATGGTGTTGAACTGCTGATTTTGCAGGTCTGCGGCATACTTCTGAGCTTCTGCGGCATACTTTGCACTTTTATCAGAACTGCCACCTTTCCCGCCTTTTTCAGGGCAATACGGTTCCTCGCCGCGCAGTTTTCTGCCCAGCTTAAATGCATATAACATGGCTATCTCCCGTGATTCAGGAAGTCGATTAGTTCTTCGCGTGTGGCGCTGTAAAACGTCACGTCATCCACGCCTTTGAAGTATTTCTTGATGGTTCCTACACGCTTAAGGCCAATCATTGCGCAGTACATCTGCCCGTGGCGGAATTTGCGTGCAGCGAACGATGTGACGCACTGAACGGTGGTGTTAGTCAGAATGTATCGCCAGAACGCCAGCCCGATTTCCTTGCTGAATCCGCGAACCTCTGGCAGGTACATGGCGTGGCAATCGAATGTAAGCGGCTGAATCTCCTGATAGTAAACAATGCCGCCGAACTGCCCGTGCACGTTCACCTCAAAGTAACGGCAATCATGTTTATAGTCGTATCCATCACCGTTGTTGCTTCCGGCAATAATGTCAGGGTGATTTCCGACAGCTTCTATCAGGTCGATGTTTCGCGTTGGTTTGAATGTAATCATCAGTCAATCAACCCATGTAATCTAAGTGCTGTTTCAAGCGCCAGAATACGCTGCCGCGCCTGCTCCAAACCTGTAGCGATAGCTGCGACTTCGGATTGTGTGTACGTAGTGCCGACCGTGTATGACTGGTTAGCGTTGAATGAGCCAAGAAGAGGTGTACCTGTGGCTGCAGTCCATCCGGTATTTCTTGCTCCAACAACCTGAATTCCATCAACTGAATATGATGTTTTTACATCCAGCGGTGACGCAAGAGACTGCAATTTGGTTACGGTTTTCGATACGTAATCACTCTTAATGTCAGATACATCGCTTTCTACGCCATCCAGTCTTTTGTCAACAGTGACCAGATGCGCCTGAATATCGATAACCTCATCCAGCAAGTAATCAACATCGCTACGCAGTACGACTATCTTCCCTTCGGCGGTTGTTAACCTGACCTCAAGGAGATTTATCGCTTTTGTGTTTGCGGTGATTCTTGAATCGTGATCTGCCAGTTCGACGTCCTGTTCATCGTTTTTCACCTGAGCATCGTAAGCGCCCTGACCAGCCTGATTTGCCTTCCCGGCAATTGCGCCGACATCAGCCCCCTGATTAATGACATACAGCAGGTAAGACTGGCTGAATATATTGCGTGGAAGGATTGATGTGTCTAGCCGGGTGGCCTGGATAGTTACTGGCACGTTGAGATTGGGATCAGCCATTCACATGCCTCCATGTCTTCCCTTTTTTAATGGCGTGTATGGCCTGAACAGTCACATTATATCTTGCAGCTAACTCGCTAATTGGCGTAATCAAATCATTTTTTATGACCAGAACTATATCTTCATTTAATTTGGACGATGGATGTTCAGAACCCACATAATGAGGTATTTTCACCCTACCGCTTCTAGAGCAATGCTGCATGTTTTCATGTTGCGTACACCATTCAAGATTTTCTACATTATTATTTTGATTATTATTATCTATATGGTTGATGAATGGTTTAGATTCTTTGTTTTCAATAAATGCCTCAGCAACAATTCGATGTATTTTTTTTGGTTTAACCTCTCCATCCTTACAGAGACCAACAAATAGATATCCGCCCCCATCCTTTGCTGGCTTCAGCCATCTACCCTTCATTAATCGAGTAGCCCCATGGCATGTATTTATTATCCTTGAGTGAGAGTAAACTCTACCATCACGAGTTACCGCATAAAGCCCCTCATAACCAACTACATCTCTAATATCTTCACTTAACATATCTACTCCTTAAGTTTCGATTTATGTTGTACGAATAGACAGTCCGGATAATGTAACCGGGCCTTTTGCAATAACTCTGAATTTAAAACCGATGAGACGTCTAACTCTTCCAATCCTGCGCCATAAGACTCGATTGTCATATACAAATGGAGATTGCAATACGACCATTTGTTCCCTGCCGTAATTTATTCCATCTGTTGTTGCTGATATAAATATTTTATCTATTCTATCACACACGCCGCCTGATGTTTCTAATTCAAGGTCATTAATAATGACATTATCTGCCTTTATTAATGGTGAAAATAAAATATGTTCTTGCTGTAGCCCATACTGGCTGCTGATGTCGAACTGCAATTTGCCGATAACCGATTCCAGCTTATCTCCGCACGTTATCTGATTGCCTTCGTAAATGAAGTCGATAGCGCGGTACACATCGTCATACAAGCCTGTTTTCAGCACACACCATTGCGGACCATTAGCGCTTGAAGATGCGTCATATACTAGGACGTGGCGCGGAAGGTGGATAATCAGCAACTCATGAGCATCAAAGCGCAACGATTCCATCACGCCATCAGCCAGTTCATCAGCAGTGTAGGAGCGGAGGATTTTCTCAATGCTCGCGCTGGCGATTGGTGACACCTGACCGGAGCCGATGATGTATACAGACGGCGCACCTGTTGCCGGATTGCTGATGAACGCATACGAATCAGCAAACGGCGTTTTGCAGTAGGTTCCGGCGATGCCTTTCTGCACCATCAGCGATGGTTGTGCGACATACAAAGCGGCACCAACAGTGGTTGCGCCCGTCAGGGAGAAATATTCAATCGTCGATGAGCCAAAGCAGACGATGAAGTCTCGCCATGTTCCGATACCGATGATGCCGTCCGGCTGAGACTCGGCACGATATTGTGCGCTGTAACGGTCAGGATGCGATTCGTCTTCAAGGTCAGTGATAAACCATGAATCAGTGCCGTCTTTTGACCACGCATAACGCCCACGCAAGCGCGTAATGTCGCGGACTGAGCCTAACTCATACTGCGTGAATCCACTGTCTGTAGGCCAGTTTGAGACGGTTTTAACCGTGCCATCATAGCGATACTCGACCAGTTGACCATTAACGCCTACAGCCTGAGATGTTCGACCATGCGCCATTGATACGCGACCACTTCCGGCGACGTCACCGACTTCACTTTCTCCTTTGTACAGCTTACCACCACATACGCGATAAACAGCATTCTGCGCCATGTTGTACTCGACGCCGCGAGATACACCGTTCACATCAGAGCGTTTGGCAATGCCAGGGAATGAGCGAAGATATCCGCTGCTGTTCAGGATTTCTTTGGGTGTAGCCAACATATTCATTGGCAGATAGTCGATATAGTCGGCGTTTCTAAAGTCTTTGCCGACACCTTTCATAAGCGGAAGTTGCTGAATCGGCATTTATTCACCTCACGTACTCGGATCATCTTTCTCGATGTAAAACCGATTCCACGTAAACGCGCTTTTTAACCCCGCCCCGCGAGGCATATCATTTCGCCGCTCAAGTGGTGGTATTTTGGTTAAAGCGATACAGATTGTTTGATATGCACTGTCAGCAGCGGTAAGGAGAGCGTCTGACGGCTGAATGACGTTATCCATGCACACTTGCACAGCGAGTTTCAAAGCGACGCCATCATTTGCCCATGCAGGGATACCTGAATCATCGTCAGGTAACGGCATGATGCCGTTTTCTGTATCAGCAAACTGATATCCAAGCTCGATACCTTTAGCCTGCCATGCTGCCATCATGTCTTCGAGGTCATTAATGGCATCTTCAATTGCCTGAGGGTCAGCATCTGTCAACGTGGCATTGGAATACAGCCCGGCTTTTCGTAAAGCCTTTAGAACGAGATCACCCTTCGTTTTCGCCATCTTCTTCCGCCTTAGCCACTTTTTGCTTCGTTGCGGTTTCTTCAGGAGTTTTTACCCAGCCTTTTTTCAGGTGAGATTTAACTTCTTCGTCATCAACGATGATGTAATCGACAGCAAACTGACCACAGGTGATCATGTTGCCAGGCTTATAGAGCATTGTTCGTGCCATTGTCTTCTCCCAATAAAAATGGGGCCGAAGCCCCAATAAAATTACTGCCCGGCAATAACGATGCCCGTATATTCAGGAACAAGTACAGAGCAACCGTACAGAGTGGTGAAACGCGCAGTGGTTACGCCTTTGATGTGGTCGAAGGCGTAAGACATGATCAGCGTAGCGCCCTGCTCGGTGGTTGCAGTCATTACCTGTGGACCCTGACCAGTCGGGAACGCCAGTTTGCCGTACATCAGCTCAACAGAACCATCAGCCCAGAACAGGTTAGCCGGTGCGGCTTTTTTGTTGAGAATGGTGATTACTGCATTATTTGCCGCATTAGCATCAACGTTTGCATATGGACGGCTGGCGGTATCCGTGTTGTTAGGCGGCAGAATTTTCGGAGAGATTGTTACGGTGGTTCCTGCTGTGTCTACTGCCAGAACGCGGAATACCTGCGGTTGCCCGGTGGTATCTTTGGTGATCTGGTGTACGGAATTCACACCTGCGATGGTAAACGCATCGCCAACCTGCAAACCCGCAGCAGATACCTTAATTGTCCCCTGTCGGTTATCAACAGGCATACCATTAACATCTTTCGCTTCAACCTTGTGCTTAGGTTCTTCAGTCAGCTTAATGCCATTTTCTACAGTCTTACCCTCCGGAACACGACCGGAAATATCGGTCTTGTAGCTATCGAAGGAAGCAACCGGAGGGATTTGCGCTTTTTCGTATGCTGTCATGGTTGCGCCCTGAGCGTAGGCACGGTGACCAAGCTCGCCAGCAAGGTCTTTGTAGTTGAAGGGGTTCCAGAAAGAGCGACGGTTGATACCCTGCGGCACACCAATCGCCGTCATGGTGGCATCAATATCTGCCGCACCATTCCACAAGGCAAGGCCACGCGAGCCAGTTGCTGAGTCAGGAACTGCGACCACGTTAGTAGCACGCTGCGTGACCATGGAAATCAGGTCAGAGTCAATCTGTGCAGCAAGGCGCATACCTGCGGCTCGACCAGCTTCAGTTTTATGTTCAGGGTCACGCATTTCACGCGCATCCAGAGTGTACAGAATGTTTTTCGGCTCCTTGAACACAGAAGGAACAAGGCGCTGAACCAGTGCTGTTGATGTTTTTTCGCTGAGGTCCAAGCCCTCCTCAATGTTCATGTGGTAATGCTGCGGACGATACAGAACATCACCTGCTCGCTGCATTGCTGTATCACCGGGACGGAATTTTTTAGCGTTACGGGAAACTACGCAGGCGGCCTCAAAGCCTTCAACGTAGTTTTCGAACATGATTTCAAGGTCTTTTACTAATTGGTTAGCCATGCTTAATGCTCCGATAGGTTATTTTTTTTGCCTTTTAGCGGCGAAATACGGCGTCCAGTCACCAGTTTCCAGCGCTTTGGCTTTCAGTTTGTCGAGGTTATTGATTACTGCGCCGTTGCTCCCCTTAACTGTCGGGGTTGTGGCTGCCGTGGTTTTTGCTTTTGGCATGATTCTGGCCTTCGATTCGATACGTTCCAGCAGACGACCAATTGCTACGGGGTTGGTAGCTTCTGCCAGTTGCTTGCGCAGTTCAGCGTTGCGACCGAGTGCCAGAACAACGATTTCCGGCTTCTCTGACTCAAGAAGGATCATGTCCTGAATGTGAACAGGAACATCTTCGCGTACAGCCTGCTCTGCATCCTGGTAACCAGCCACTTTCAGTGCTTTTACTCTATGCATGTAATTGGCTGCTTTCTGCTGAAGCGTTGCGGTACGCGCCTCTTCCTCTCGTTTCCGCTCTCGTACTTGCTCCTGGTATTTGCCGTTGTCCTCCGCCCACTTAGCCATGCGTTGCTGGTAGATTTCTTCATCGAAACCGATGTCCTCATCATCCAGTTTTGGCATTCGCGGTGGTTGAGTGATTACCGGCTGCTGCTCGACGGGTTTCTGGGACTGACGCATCAGCTCTTTCAGCTCGCGGTCTTTCTCTTTAATCGTCTTGCGCAGGTGTTTTACCAGTCCATGCTCAGCGCCATCTTCGCTGGTTGGCGAATCCAGCTTTTCGTCACCAAAGTAGAATTCCTGTTCTGATTCGTCGTCATCAGTTTCAGTAGCTTCCTCTGCATCATTGCCGGAGGACTCACTGCCATCTTCTGTTTCGACTTCTTCAGCCAGTTCGACATCATCAGGAATCTGCTCTGATGTATCGGTTTCTATTTCAACTTCTGGTGTGTTTTCTGCCATCTGGTCCATTTGTTACCCCTGTTTACTCGATGTTCAGCCCATCGGAAGGCAATAGGGTGCCAGGCCTCATAAAGACAGCCATTGCACGTTATTGGTTAATTACTGCTGTGATTGTTGCTGGGTTGATTTTTGCAGGATGCTGCTGATGTCCATTCGCTGCGCATGACCCTGTGCCTGACTTTTCAGGACAAGCTCTGCATCAGCACGGGCATTGTCTCCTTGCTGTTGCTGGAACTGTCCGAGCAGTTTCAGAGCCTCGCGGATATCAGATTTCTGCTGGCTATCGGCAGATGCGAGGATTTTCACAACGTTTGCCGCTGCAACCTGAGCATCAGTCTGTGCCTGGAATGCTTTAACCTGAATGGCTGCCTGTTCGTTCTGCGCTTTCTGCAATTCAGCCTGACCTGCAAGAAGCTGACCTTGCGCTGCAACCATAGCCGGATCTGGCTGACTGGCCTGTTGTTGTTTCGCCTGTTCAACCATCTGCTGTTCTTCAGGCGTTCTCGGCTTGATAACGCCAGACAGAAGCAACTGATTGCGGTTGTATTCTTTAAGGTCGTCCATCCCTTCGCCGTCCATATTGTCGAGAATCATCGACGATACAAGGTCGTGCTTCTGCGTTCCTGGTGGGATAAGTGCCAGCATGGAAAGTAACGACTTAACCGTTGCATCACGACGAGTAGCGAACGACTGACCGACATCGACAGTCACTTCATAGTTGCCCTGCGAAAGGTCATTAAGCGCGATAACCTGCCCTGTCTGACGGTCAACCACTTCACCAGTCATCAGCGCCACGTCATCGCTGCCGTCCTCATTAACGATACGCATCGGCGTATCACTGCCATAGACCTCACGCGCCATAGAAAGCCACACAACGCCAGCGCGACGCATGGATTTAGCCATGTTGTCCATGTAGATATAGGACTGCGTGTCCATCCGGTTAAAGATGCTATCAACGGTATCGGTGGCGACGTTGCTCGGCATGTTCTCAAGCTGCGACGCACCTGTAATTTGCTGAATAGCAGTTCCGGTGTACTGCAATAGCCCGGCAAGAGCAGGAGGCATTTGTGTTGTAGGTGTATAACTGCTGACCTGAGCCTGCGCAGTAATATCTCCGTTTTTGTTTTTCAGACTGACCATCGGCAGGAACGCCGGGCGCTTTTTGTTGCGCTCCGCCCAATGAGTGGCAAGAGGACCAGGAATCATGTCAACATCAACTACAGGAATGCCATCGCCGCCAGCCTGAGTAGCGTTATCTGCAATCATGGAAACCATCAGGTTCTCAAGACGCTGTGCATCCATCGCTTTTGCTGCGTGGCCTTCGATTCGCTCCTGATTATCAACAAATGAACGACGCCCATATACCGGGATGAGAGGAATATGTTCGCCCGGAATACGCTTCGGTTCTTCCAGCCATTCAGCGCCAGACAGAAGACCGCAATAAACTCGGCGTTTCTTCACTGTCCGCTCACCAATCAGTTCGAATGCGCCATCGGTCAGCTCGTCGACAATATCTTTGATTTGATCTTCATCATAGATTGCCGTTTCTCCGCTAACAGGGTTACGCCATGCTGTGAGCTTCACCTTCTCTACGCGAACTTCGTAGTAGCGTCCAACATAGATGGCGTCAGGCGTTGACCAGTCATACTGAGTACCAGTGTCATCACGAGAAAGGCTTGCCGCGATGGAATCAGGGTATTCAGCCTCGAACGCTTTAGGCGTCATGGAGAACATTTCCATAGCCCACATAGCATCAGAGCGGTCATATTGCTTGCTGTCCTGATCGAAGAAAACGCATGTCGCTGGGTCGTAAACAGGAAGAAGGCTGATGCGTCGCTGCTCGTTACTTGGGTCCATTTCATCTTCGTAATCGGCACACATGCGGAAACAACCGAATCCGCCCGTTACAGCATCATCAAATGCGTTATCACACGCTTCGCCACCGGATGTTTCCTGATAGTCAGCGCGGAATTTGCCGTTCATCTTTTCGGCTAACGCTTCCGATGCCTTGTCATCCTTCGGCCTGAATTTAACGCTGATGCGATTCTGTCGATACTCGCCAATGATGCGATCACATTCACGGGCAATCTTATTCAGTTCAAAGCGCGGGTAATGCTCAAACCTGCCTTCATCAAATGAGTAACCAGCGTTTGTGCTGCCTTCCCACTGTGCGCCGGACACCCGGACGAAACGTTGAGCCTCAATAATCTGCTCTCGCATATCCTGCGTTGCTGACCAGGCATTATCAAAGTTGCACAGCACCTTGCGATGCCAGTCAGTCATCTTTCTATCATCAGCCATCATCCAACTCCGCAAGGTATGTTGTAGCTTGAGTAATCAATCTCTTTAGGATCTTTGATGTCTCGCATCTGTATTGCAAAACGCCTCATCATGTAGCCATAGCGAACAGCAGAAAGGATGTCGTCATTTAGCTTGACGATCTTCCCGTTCTCATCGCGGTGATACAGGCGAAACTCTTCAAAGAATGGCTCGCAGGTGTTAAATACCTTGAAACGACCGTCGAGCATCATGTCGCGTATCTCTGCTATCCCGGGTTCGACCGCATTACCTCCATCAGGCCATGTTGCATGATCTGGCAACATGTCGAACCCAGCGTCGGCGTATTGTTCCTTGAGCTGAGCGCCGCCTCCCTTTTCGTGCTGATGCCCGTCATGAGGCCAAGCCGTAGGGGTGTTTTTGCTCCATGCTTTAACAGCACTCCATGCCTCTGTCGCCTTCTTCTGTTTGGCCTTCCAGACGCGAGAAAGATAAATCACGTCCTCGTCTTTATCCCACCAAAGCTGGATATGTGCCTGTGGGTGATCCCATCCGAAGTCCATTGCATTGATGACGTAGAAGTGATCAGGACACTCGAACGGCTGACACTTAATCGTCTCTTCCGGTATCTGGAAGATTCGACCGCTACCCATCGTAGGAATACCGCGAGCACGCGCCTCTCTCTCATGCTCAGGATAAGATGCGATGATTTGCTCTTTCTGCTCGTCGGTGTAGTGCTCAGCGTCATAGATGGTCATGTTGACCACTTTCTGCGACTTGCTGGGATTCTTCAGGAACTTGGTAACAACGTCAGACATCCCCATCAGCGGGGTAAACGTCAGAATTGAGAATTGCCCGTATTTGTTGGTACGGGTAAGCCCTTCGCCATAAATGCTGTATGGTGGCTCTTCGTCAAACCACACGCCGTGGATTGTGTCACCCTGCCAGCGAGCGCGTCCTTGCGAGTATGGTTTGAAGTAGCAGATTGAAATGCCATCTTCAACGCCATCAGCCGTGTGATGCTTAACCAGAAGATGATCAACAAGGTTCGGAAAGAAAGGAGACTTCTTCCAGCTAATGATGTCTTCTTTCGGTATGGAACCGTAGCCTGGCTCGTCATTCTCTTCAATACGACCGCACAGGATGCGTTGAGTCGTTTTGGTTACAGTCTCGTTTGTCTCGCCGCCAATCCAGAAGACAACAGGCTCATAGAAACGCTTACCTTTCCACTCACCGCCATATTTACCATCAGCAGGATAGCCTTTTGTGCCCGGATAACGCCCGGTAAGGTGAAACGCGACTTCAGCAGCACCAGTAAATGACTTACCAAGCTGGTTACCAGCCATAAAACAGCGCTCTGGATAGTCATGCCCGGCGTCGATGAACTCACGCTGTTTGCTGTATGGCGTAAATTCATATAGCAGGTGTGTGTTCCGGTAGTTCTCTTCTTCTTCGAGTAGCTCGAGCAACTCGATTTGCTCTTCGTCGCTCAGGTTATCAAGAATCGCGTCCAGTTCCACGGTTGAATAGCTCCTTGATACGAGAGCGTCGCTTATCGCGATCTCCCTTATCAGGTGTCACGTCTTCAACTTGCGACTGCTCTTTGAGGCCCAAATCACGGGCGATGATGTTAGCGTTGAGAAGGTCAGCGGCTGCGCCAGAGAATTTCTGGTCGTAGATGATGTCTTCCGCTCGTGATGTGACGTCAGAAAAACCTTCCATTGACCGGAAGGTTCCCCATGTTTGCCTGGTGATATCAAGGAAGGTACACAATCCTGAAATAGTCATGGCTCGCATCTTAGGAAGATTAGCCTTAATTATTTCTCCCTGATATGAAAATACCTTACCCTCCCATAGCGGGTTATCATCAGCCCACTCGAAGTATTCACAACAAGCAGCCCACAGCGCCTCAGGCGATTCGAATTTAGGGTTTCGCCCATGACTACTGCGGGCCTCCCAGAATCGGTTGCCCTTTGGTGCTGCCATATTCATCTCACTTAATCGTTATTTCAGGTTGAGCATCATGCTCCGGTGGTGAACAGGTCTAACGCTTCCTTCGATTTACGCACCGCTTCGATAGTGCGGGTCGTGATATCTGAATTAGCGCCACCTGACTGGAAGTGAATTTTGAATAGCTCAAGCTTCAGCTCGTCAGTGCCAATGAACTGAAATGCTTCTTCTGCGGCTGCGTTCTGGTTCATGACCAGCTTGTAAATCTCTAACTGGAATTTCTGTTCTTCAGTCATGGGAATAATCTCTGCCATTGTTGGCTCCGTTTATCCGTTAAAAGGGATATCAGTTAAGTTATCCCGTGTAGGGTATAAGTCATTGTCGAGACCACTCATTGAATGGTCTCTGCAATAACCGATGTCTTTCCATCAGTCCGCCACCACAAAGAATCTTTTTTGCCTTAAGGCAGGAGCTTCATCTTTCAGTGGCTGCCAGTGTTATTTCCCCACTTACTGGCTTGGGTTGTTTCGTGGTACTGCCGTAACTGGTTGCCAAGAATAAATTCCGGTTTCATTATCAAGCCCACCCGTAGATGGGCTTTGTAATGGATAGCCGTTGCTCAGTTCTCGTAATGCTTTGATTTTTCCGATAACGCAGTTTTGCGTTTGCCATCAGCACGCGATATCGAGAGTCAACTGCAGTTGCTCGCGCCAGTACTCAACATTTGCTTCAATAACCGGCTTATCCCATCGCCAGCGAGCCATCTCTCTTGCCCCATTGCTGGCTTTTGATTTCCGGTCATCGCGAATGCGACATGCTTGCTCATATTTCTGCTGCTCAGTCAGTTCACCGCGAAGCAGACTATCAATGTGCAGGTCGCACCACACAGCAAAACGAGCATCACACCAACGGGCAAATGCAACTGAAAGTTTTGGATGTAGCCACGTACCACCACCCCTGTCCTTTCGTGCCTTGCTGGTTTTTACATACCTCGATTGTGAGGGATGTAAAATTTGAGATTCTTTCCCGGTCAACGCTTCGTCTAAAGCACGAACGTATTCAAGCGTTTCTGCCAAACGCATCCAGTTATCAATGCGTTTTCCAAATCTCTCAGCAACACCTGTGACGTTGATCCAACCATCAGTGTTGAAACTGACAATTTCACCTTTGTAATTAAGTGGCACGATATTCATAACGTTTACCTACCATTTGAAATGAACCTTTGCCGCATAGGAAACCAGCCCACCGAGGCTCGCCAGCACTAACTGGTATCCTCAAAGGCCCATTCCAAAGGGGCAGGTTCGGTGTAAAAAACATGCGTTGCGGTACGCATTTATTGCAAAAAGCCCCGCATCGCGAGGCTCATTAAATTGACTTTGTGATTTGCAAAAAAATTATTTCAGGCATTGCGTCCTGATGTATTCCTGCAGGTAGTTAACCTGCGCGGTTATCCTGTCGATTCCACTTCTGAGACGGTAATAATTGAGTTCAGCATCTGCTGTAAGTCTTGGGCTTTCTCCATCGCCCATGCTGCTGGCTCCGGTCGTTGACTTTGCACAGGTGGCGGCGACTTGCAGGCGCTTACGACCAGCAGAAACATCAGCACGGAGACTTTCGATAGTCGCGTTAGCATCAGCAAGCTCCTTTGTGTATCTGGCGTCAAGTTCTGCTACATCACGTTGACGCTTCTGCATGTCAGCAATTGTGGATGCGGCCTTATCGCGCTGCTCTTTGTAGGCGATTGCGTTATCACGGTAATGATTAACAGCCCATGACAGGCAGACGATGATGCAGATAA
>OHAH01001300.1_pt1 | contig 16453 bp, 13 predicted proteins | sample 1577071 | NCBI WGS metagenome assembly OHAH01 (sample SAMEA3541520, study PRJEB24748) | human gut metagenome | biome: human gut; feature: human-associated habitat; material: faeces | place: China | collected 2012 | reverse complement strand
CTGCGTCATACATTGGATGAAACGATTGGTTTTGTAAAGTGGCGCTGTCCTGTTCGACGATGCAGACCTTGCCGGCAAAGATTTCTTCGTTCTCCACGCCGTCAGTGTAGGTGACGGTGCACATCAGGCCGTGGCAGCCTTGAGCGCATAGTTGGCAGTACCCGTTTCAGCGTCATACTTATCATAGTAAGCAGCGCCATCTTTCTCCTCCGACCAACGAGTTGTCCGACCATTTTCCTTATAGCCATCATAGTACCGGCCGGTGATTTCCTTGCCGTCACCGGTCAGTTTCCTATCGCCGGACATACTCTTTGCATCTGGAAGAAAAAGCGTATTATCGCCGAAAGCAAAGAGATCATCGCCGCTGTAAGCTGCCTTATTGTTGTACAGAGCACTTCCCTTGGCAACGGCAGCACTGGACGCATTCATATAAATGCCGCCGATAGACTTATTGGCAGACCCGTGTCTTTGCGGCACCGGCTTTCACCGGCTGTGCCTTTGTCTGTACGCTTTGCCCCACTTTCGCGAGCCGCACAGATCATTCGATTGATCAATTTATGATAACACTCAAAAAATAATCTTCAAACGGAATCCCGTCTAATTTTGTCGGCAGTAAAGCTTTTAATACCTGTTGAGTTTTGTCACGTTTCAGAAATACCTTGCAGTTTAATCGGTTTTATGACAGAACAGGAGGGGCGGATCGCTCCGCCCCCTGTCCTCTCTCAATCTCGTCTCTCTCGTTCACTTGCAGTACTGGCGCAGATCATAGCACAGGCGCTCGGCCTCCTGCTCGCCGCGGGCGACGATCGCCACAGCGTCGTTGCCGGAGATGCAGCCGAGCATATCGGGCAGCTTCATCGCGTCGATGGCCGCACCCGCCGCGTCGGCGAGCCCCGGCAGCGTCTTGAGCAGCACAACGATCCCCGCATAGTCCACGCCCACGCTGCACTCGTTCAAAATGAGCTTCAGGCGCTTCGTGTTGTCGATGTGGCCGGCCTTGCCGGATACGGCGTAGCGGCTGCGACCGCCGCCGATCGGCTCCTTATAAAGGTACAGCTCCTTGATATCGCGCGAGACGGTCGTCTGCTTGCTCTCGATGCCGCACTCGGCGAGACGCGCGATGAGCTCCTCCTGCGTCTCGATATTGTACTTTTCGATCAGCTCCAGGATCTTCTCTTGTCGCTTGCTCTTCATGGCTCTCTCCCATTTTCCTCCGCCCGGCCAGCTGCCGGCGCGGATGAGCTCTTCTCTCTTCTCTCGTTCTGCGGTGGAATTTTTTACAGGTCGTCGCGGTTGACGGGGCAGGACATGCAGCGCGGGCCGCCGCGGCCGCGCGACAGCTCGGCAGACGGCACGGTCAGCACGTCGAGGCCGTGCTTTGCGAGCAAGTCGTTCGTCACATAGTTGCGCTCATAGGTGATGACGCGGCCCGGCGCGATACACAGCGTGTTCGAGCCGTCGTTCCACTGCTCGCGCTGCGCGGCCATCAGGTCGCCGCCGCCGCAGCGGATCAGGTCGACCGCGGGCAGCTTGAGCTCGAGGGCCAGAATGTCCTTGAGCTCTTCCTTGATCGCGCCGAAGCGGAGCTCGCCGTGCTCGTCGAGCGTCATCTCATAAACGCTCAGCGGGCCCTCGATCTCGGGATGGATGGTGAACTTGTCGTAGTCGACCATCGTGAAAACCGTGTCGAGGTGCATGAACGCGCGCGTCTCGGGAATGTCGAAGGCGAGTACCTTCTTAAAGTCGGAATTTTGCAGAAGATTGCGCGCAAACGTCTCCGCGCCGGAGACCGTCGTGCGCTCGGACAGGCCGACGGCCACGATGTCCTTCGACAGCACGAGCACGTCGCCGCCCTCGATGGAATAGCTGTCGGACAGGTCGTACCACATCTTGTTGTCCTGCGTGGCAAAGTCGCGGTTGTAGAGGAACATGTACTTTAAGAGCAGACTCTCGCGTTTGCGCGCAGGGGTATGCATGCGGTGGATGTTGATGCCCTCGCCCACGCAGGCGCCGGGGTCGCGGGTGAAGTACAGGTTCGGCATGGGGTCTGAGACGAACGGATAGTCGTCGTCGACTAAGTCCATCAGCGACGTCGGCTGCTTGGTGGCGACCTCGCAGCGCTTGATGCCCGCGATCATCTTCGTCACCATCTGCTTGGGCGGCATGTCGAGAAGTAAGCTCGTCATGCTCGCGCGCAGGCCCTTGGCGTGGATCTTACTGATGTTCAAAAAGTCGTTGACGAGCTGGATCTGGCGCGCGGGGTCGGCGATGGCCTTGGCGACCTCGTCGACATAGTAGATGACCTCGACGCCGTTTTCGCGCAGGACCTCGGCAAAGCGGTCGTGCTCCTCCTGGGCGACCTTTAAGTACGGGATGTCGTCAAACAGCAGGCGCTCGAGCGTCGCGGGCGTCAGCGATTCCAGCTCCTCGCCGGGGCGGTGCAGCAACACCTTGTTGAGCTTTCCGATCTCGGAAAAGTTATGGATGCCTGAATACATAAGTCGTGCTCCCTTTCCCGGGATGTCGGCGGCTCTCTCATCGACCGCCCGTACACCCCGACCTGTTTTCCCTGTCCGTGCCGCCGGAGCTCCCCGACGGTCCGCGGATCGTTTTACCGTTATTACGCAGTAAAGTATACACTTTCAAAAGGCGCTTGTGATGTATCAGTGCTTTTGCCATTTCGTGTGCCAGTCATTCCTCCAGCTCTTCTTCCAGCGCTTTGCGCAATACCTCCATGCCGCGCTCCAGCCGCTCGCGCGGCTCGTAGGAGTAGTTGATGCGGATGTGGTCGCGCCCGCCGTTCTTGCAGGGGTAAAAAACGTGTCCGGGGATCAGCGTGACGCCCATGTTGTAGGCCCGCCTGATAAAGCGCTTGCTGTCCACCCCGTCCGGCAGCCTGCACCAGACATATACGCCGCCTCTCGGCTTTGTATAACTCACACCGAGCGGCGCAAGCTCGTCGAGCTTTTGGCATACCAAATCTCGATTCGTGCGGTAGACGTCGCGAAATTTTAAAAGCGACGTGTAGTAAATGCCGTCGTCAAGGTACATGCCGAGGAGCTTTTGCGTCATCCAGTCCGAGGCCATCAGCCGCACGGAGACGAGGTAGCTCAGTGCGCGGATCAGATCGCGGCTGCCCGTGACGAAGGCAAGGCTCAGCCCCGGGATGAACGTGAGCGAGAACGAATAGATGTAAATAACATTTCCCGCCGTGTCGAAGGCCTTGATCGGCGGGAGCTTATCGCCGTCGTAGACGAGTTCGCTCGCCGCGTCCTCCTCCACGATCGGCACGCGGTAGCGGTTCGAGAGCGCAACGATCTTCTTGCGCCGCTCGATCGACAAAATGTTTCCCGTCGGGTCGTGGTAGCTCGAATTGACGAAGATGAGCCGCGGGCGCGTCTGCGTGAGTAAGCTTTCGAGCACCTCGCAGTTCATGCCGTTCCCGTCGACGGGAACGGTCAGTATCTTCGCGCCCGCAAGCTCCATCACACGGTACATGTCCGGGTGCACCGGCTCTTCCATCACCACGCTGTCGCCGGGCTTGACGAGCAGCGTCACGATAAAGTCGAGCGCCTGATTCGTCTCCGAGAGGATCTGAATTTCGCCCGAGGACGCCTTCACGCCCTTCGTGCCGAGAAAGGCCACGAGCTTCTGCCGCAGGAATTTATCGCCCTTATAAGGGCTGAAAAAATACTGGCACGGGCCGCTTCCCGTGAGCAGCGCCGCGATATCGCCCGCAACGCGCTCGGACGTGTACACCTCGCGCGAGGCGACGCCGCTGCCGAGGGAATAGTGGCTCTCGTCCGTAAAGCGCTGGAACAGGTCGTCAAATGTCTTTTCCATGTCGAGGTACTTTTCCGCCACCTCGCTGACCCAGTTGACGCGGCCGGGCTGCGCGCCCTCGCCGCCCCTTTCGTCCTGCGCGTCATTTTCGTCGTTTGCCGCGGCCACGATGTAGCCCACGCCCTGGCGCGACTCGATCCACGCGTCGCTCTTGAGCTCGCTGTAGGCCTTGACCACGGTGTTGCGGTGCACATCCAAGATCTGCGCGAGCGCGCGCTCGCTCGGCAGCGCGCTCCCGCGGGGCAGCGCGCCGCTGATGATCTGCGACTTGATCTGGTCGGCGATCTGCAGATAGACCGGCACCTTCGAAAACTTGTCGATGCTGACTTTCATGTACTTCTCTTCTCCCTCTCGCCGGCAGGCCGCGCTCTCACCCGCAGCCGTCGGAATTTGCGTTGGTCTCGCAGAGGTCTCTCTGTTCGCATTTTACCACATAACCGTGTGCGTTGTACAGTTATTTTTGTGCATATGACATAAAATCCAAAAAGGAAGAGCCAAGGCATCCCGATGAGATGCCTCGACTCTTTCAGGTCAGCAACCTGAGTAAGGGAAAAGAAGCTTTTCCTTTTTAGAACAGCAGATGCGCGATGGGGCAGACGATCAGCAGGCTGATGATGGTGCGCTCCAGGAAGATGACGAACAGCTCCCAGATGTTGAGAGGAAGCTTGGAGCCGAGGATCAGACCGCCGACCTCAGAGAGGTAGAGGACCTGCGTGACAGAGACGACAGCGACGATGAATCTGGCCATCTCGCTGGTGCACTCCGCGATCAGGACGGCGGGGGTGAGCATATCGGTGAAGCCGACGATCATCGTGGAGGCGACTGCATTCGCTTCGGGCACCTGAAGAAGCTGGAGCAGGGGGCGGAACGGGATGCCGAGCCATTCAAAGATCGGCGTGTAGTTGGCAAGGATCAGAGCGACAGTACCGATGGCCATGACGGAGGGCAGAACGCCGAACCACATGCTGCAGGCGTTCTTGGCGCCGCTCTTGAAGAATTCACCGATGCCCTTGTGCTCGGCAACGCGCTTCATGGCGAGGTCCATGCCGTACTCAACGTTGCTCTTGTAGCCCTCGGGGAGGGTGTCGGGAGCGGCCTTGCCTTCGACTAAGTACGTGTTGGGCTTTTTGCGCAGGGGATAGAGATACGGGCAGATGATGGCGCAGACGATACCGACGAAGCAGACGATCAGGTAGTAGATGCCGAAGTAATCGAGCAGCCCCACCGTATTGAGAACGACGAGGGTAAACGTGATGGAAACAGCGGAGAACAGCGTGGCGATGATGCTTGCTTCCTTGGCGGAATAGTAGCCGCCTTCATACTGGTTGCAGGTGAGCATAACGCCGAGCGTACCGTCGCCGATCCAGGAGGTGATGCAGTCGACCGCCGCGCGGCCGGGGACCTTGAAGAGGGGACGCATGACCTTGGTGAGCAGCGCACCGACGAACTCCAGCAGGCCGAAGTCGAGCAGCAGCGGCAGCAGCAGGGCCGCGATGACGAAGATGATAACGAGCGTGGTGAGCAGGTCATAAAGGACAAATCCGCCCTGACCGCCGCCGGTGATCATACCGATGAGACCCACGCCGTCCTCGCCGACACCCAGATAGGTGAGCCACACGAAGATGACCGCGAGCACGCGGAGCACGACCCAGATGGGTTTGCAGGCGAAGCATTCCTTCATAATGTCGCTATTCATAATGAATTTGGGTTTTGCCAGCGCAATGAGGGACATCACCGCGGAAACGGTGAGGATCAGCACGCACAGCAGCGGCAGGAAGCCGCCGATGTAGCCCGAGATGATGTCGGCAAGGATCTTGACCACAACGGTCCAGTCGCCGTCAGCATTCTTCACCGGGATCATAAACAGGATGATACCAGTGATCGACGGGATGATGAACAGAGCTTTCAGTTTCGCGTTACTTTTGGTTTCCATTCTCTCTCCTCCTTCATATTGGCAAGTCGCGCCGGAAGGCGGTCTCTCTCATAGCCGCTTCACCGGCAGACAGCTCTTGCCTTTACTTTATACGAATTCAGCAGTAAAGCAAGTGCCAGCAACGTTCTCAATTTGTATACCAGCAATAAATTTCTCCATTTTGTCATTCACTTTTTTGTCGAACCTGTATGTATCTTTTTTGCTTTTTGGGAAAAAGCCCATTTCTCCTTGCCGTTTCAGGGATTTTGGAGAAGAAAAAGGGAGACGCGATACGCGTCTCCCTCCCGTTTGCTTTATTGCAAGTTTTCAACGTCCTTCTTGCCGACCGCCATGCGCTTCCATTGCTCAGGAAGGCCCGGCGCGATGAGCGGGAACAGATTTTCCGTGTCCGACGTCGGCTGGATGTTATAGGTGCCGTACTTGTTGACAAGATCGGCGCAGTCGTCCGGCTGGCCGAAGCGCGCCTTGAGCATCGGTGCCAGGTCATACGGCATGCCGGGGTCTTTTCGCGGCATAAAAATCACCTCCGGACTTAGTATGTCCGGAGGCGGCAGATTTTTTCGATTTGTCTCGCTCACGCGCGCAGCGTTTTGGGGTACACGCCCGCGTCGTGTAATTTCTGAAGCTCGCGCTGCACCATTTCCTTATCCTCGTGATACGTCATGCCGAACCAGCGCGCGCTCGAGCGCAGAACGGAGACGCTGAGCTCGCCGCGGTCGATGAGCTCGCCGATCAGGCTTGGCAGCAGGCACTCTTTTTTGAGCTCGCCGTCGGGCAGCGCGCGGAGGAAATCCTTAAAATACGCGTCCAGCTTTTCAAACAGCCACGGCGTAAAGCCCCAGAAGTTCATCGAGACCGGCGTCTCGGGCGCGTAGACCGGGCCGTCGCCGTTTTCCTGAATGTCGCGGATCTTGCCGTCGTCGCAGGGCTTTAGGTGGAACGTTTCGACCACGCGGTCGAGCATCCCCTGTTCGTTCACATGGCACACGCCGCGCGTGACCGTGCCGTGCTCGCTCACGGTGTTGCAGAGGTCGTAGCCGACCATCGTGCCCTCGCCGCTTTCGGCGAGCTTTGAGAGCTCTGCGTAGATCGTCTTGAACGCGTCCACGCCGTAATAGTCGTCGGCGTTGATGACGACGAACGGCTCGTGCACAAATTCGCGCGCGCATAAAAGCGCGTGCACCGTGCCGAACGGCTTGACGCGATCAGACGGCACCGTGTAAAAATCGGGCACGCTCGAAAAATCCTGATACGCATAGCAGACCTCGACATTGTCCCCGTCCGCCGTTTTGCGCGCGGCAAGGTGATGTCCGACCATGTTCTCCATCAAGTCGCGCATGTCGGGCTTGATGATGAAGACCACCTTCGTAAAGCCCGCGCGCAGCGCGTCGAAAATGGAGTATTCCATCAAAATTTCACCGTTCGGACCGATGCCGTCCACCTGCTTATTGCCGCCGTAGCGCGAGCCCATGCCCGCCGCCATAATCACGAGCGCTGCTTTCATAAAAACAAAACTCCTCTCAAAGTTCTCGATCTCTTTCTCTCCGGGCGCGCACTGCGCGCTCGTCTCCGCCCATCATAGCGTATCCGAACCGGCATTGCAACCGTCTTTTTCGTCTCTTGTCTTTTGCCGCAGGCGTGTTATACTGGTGTAACTATTTCTTAACACCGAGGTCACACCATGGAAGGATTTCTGCACGCGGTCTCTTCCGTCACCATCATCCTGCTGCTGACGGTGACGGGCTATTTCTGCGCGGCCAGGGGCTGGATGGGCCCGCAGGCCAAGGCCTTTATCGGCAAGTTCACGCTCTCTGTCGCCATCCCCTGCATGTCGGTCTACGGGCTGACGAATAACCTGACCCGTGATCTTCTGGTTCAGTCGGGCAGCTTTCTGCTCGTGCCGCTGCTCGGCACCGTGGTCATCACGATCCTGTCACTGCTCGTCGGCAGGCTCTTGAAGCTGCCGCGCAAAAAGCTCGGCGTTTTTATGATGATGTGCTCGGTGTCGAATGCCATCTTCGTCGGCCTTGCGATGTGCACCGAGCTCTTTGGCGACACCTGCACGCCCTACGTCATGCTCTACTACCTCATCAACACCAGCTTTGTCCAGCTGCTGTTTCTCTCGCTTGTGCGCTGGTCGGGCGAGAGCCGCGGCTTTGACCTCAAGATGCTCCAGAAATTCCTGACCACGCCCGCCGTCATCGCCGTTTTCGTCGGCCTCGCGCTCGTGTGGTTTGAAGTGAGGCTCCCCTCGCTCGTGATGAGCTACTGCCGCTATATGAACAGCCTCGTCACGCCGCTGGCGCTGCTGCTCACGGGCTATATCATCCACGACATCGGGCTCAAAAATGTCCGGCTCGACCGCGACTTAGGCATCGCGATGATCTTCCGCTTCCTGCTCGCGCCGATGCTCTCGGTCGCGCTGTGCAGGGCGTTCGGCGTGACGGGCCTTGCTCACGACGTGCTCATCGTCGAAACGGCGATGCCGGTCGTGACGCAGACGGTCGTCGCCGCCGCGGAATACGGCGCGGACGAGGAATTCGCCGCGCAGGGCGCGGCGCTCTCCACGATCGCGTGCTTCGTCGTGATTCCCGTGCTGATGCTGATTTTGTAATCAAAAAAGTGGCAAAGCCACTTTTTTGAGAAGGTTTCGCCGCGTTCTGTACCTCGGTTGTCCGCTAAAAGCGGACAATTCGACCTTACACCGTTGCGGCACTACGATTCCCGCGCCCTTGCAGGCGCGCCAATCGTGCCGCTTCCTCGAAACCGACTTGCTGTTTCCGCCGCCGGCGGCACTTCGCCGGTTTCCACTTCGCGCAAAGAGTTTTCTGCCAGAAGGTGAATTGCCCCGCAGCGGGCAGAGAAGCCCCTCTGGAGGGCGCACATGTCGCGGCGGAAAACCGATTTGAATTTGTTTCGTGCCGTGCGCGGCACCTGGGCAGCCGTTGGCAGCTTTGCTGCTTTACGGATGCCGCGTACCCCTTGCGGGTAAAAACTCTGCGAGGCTCTCTACCCTGAAAAGAATTCCGCGCCGCGGGCGCGGGATTCTTTTTGTTTTCAATTTCCGATCAGTGCGGACAGGCCGCCGGTTCTCAGTTCGTCTTTGTAGTAGTTGAGCTCATCGCCGATGAGCTCGTCGAGCACGCGCATACCCAGCACCTCGACAGGGGCCTTGTCGTCCGTCAGGATGCAGCTTCCGCCCTCATAGGGCGTGAGCTTCGAGCAGACCGTGCGCATCATATCGGCATAGTCGCTGTCCTTGAGCTTTGCGATGCTGCACAGGAACGTCTCCTCCCAGTCATCCGCGTTCGTGCAGAAGACCTCGGTATTCGTGTTGCCCCTCACCGGCGCGGTGACGGTGTGCCGGAAGACACTCGCCATCGTATCGCAGAGGTATTCGTTGATCGAGCCGTCCTCCGCGGACGTCATGTTGAGGTTCACGACCATCACGCCGTTCGGCTTCAAATGAGAGCGCACTTCATTGAAAAACTCGACGCTCGAGAGCTGGAACGGGATGGTGATATCCTGATAGGCGTCCACCATGATGACGTCAAACTTCTCCTTCGACGCGGCAAGGTACGCGCGCCCGTCCTCGACCGCGACGGTCACGCTGCCCGGAAGTCCGAAGTAGTCCGTCGCGATGCCGGCAATTTTTTTGTCGATCTCCGCGCCCTGCACACTCGCGCCGGGGAAATAGCGCGTGCAGTAGCTCGCGTACGTGCCAGAGCCCATGCCGAGGATCATCACGCTGCGGTTTTCGTTGTCCGTGCCGTCCATGCCCGCCATGCAGGGCGCGGCGAGCGCGTAGTCATAGTACATGCCCGTCAGCGCGTCGCCCTTGACCTGCACGCTCTGCACACCGAAGAGCACGTTCGTCGAGAGCGTCGTGCGCTTCGCGTCGTCCTGCACCTGCAAATAGTTGTAGATGGACTCGTCCTCAAGCGTGATGTCGCTCTGCCAGAAGGCGAAGCTGTAAGACGGCAGGGCAAAGCACAGTCCAGCGATCAAAAGGACGGAGACGATCCCCGGCACGCTCTTTTTCTTCTCGAACACGAAGTACGCGATGCCGATGGCCGCGAGCACACCGGAGAAGATCAAAAACGTTGCCGCCGTGCCGACGGCGGGGATCGTCACAAACGTCGGCACGAAGGTTCCGATGATGCTGCCGATGGTGTTGAGCGCGTTGAGCCTGCCCACGGTCTTGCCTGTGTCGTCGAGATTGTCGACCGTGAAGCGCGTGAGCGACGGCGTGACGGTGCCGAGCAGCACGCACGGGAACGCGAAGATCACAAGGCACGCTGCGAACGCCGCCCAGACGAGGAAGTTTTTCGTCACAAAAAGCGCCAGCAGCAGCGAGATGCCCGCGATCAGGTACCGTCCCACAAACGGGATGAGCGCGATCCAGATGGCCGCGATGATGAGGCGGCGGTAGAGCTTATCGGGTGTCGCGCTCCTGTCGGCGAGCTTGCCGCCCCAGACGTTGCCGATGGCCATCGCGATCATAATGACGCCGATGATAACGGTCCACACGATCTGCGACGAGCTGAAATACGGGGCCATGAGCCTGCTCGCACCGAGCTCGACCGCCATGACGGACATACCGGCAAAAAATTCGGTCAGGTATAAAAAGTATTTGCTGCGGATGAGTTTATTTTCCATGCAGGACCTCCCTGTCGTTTCGTTTGTGCCGTCTTCGGTGCAGACAGAGAAATTATAACACGCCTGAACCGCTTTGCACAACGTTTTTGCCGCGTATTCATTCCCGATGCGCATATTCCCTCTCTGCACGCATATAGATGGAGCAACATGAGTCAGGAGTGTGCTGCATGAAGGGTAACATGGAAGAGCGCGCCTGCGCGCTGGCCGCCTACATCATCGAAAACCGCGCCACCGTGCGCGCCGCGGCAAAAAAGTTCGGCGTGAGCAAGTCCACCGTGCACAAGGACTTACAGGACCGCCTGCCGCAGTTCAACCGCAGCCTATACTTGCAGGTCAAGGAGGTGCTGGAGGTCAACAAGGCCCAGCGTCACATCCGCGGCGGCATGGCCACGCGAAAAAAATACAAGGGATTTTGAAACTTTTTTCGACTTTTTGCGTCTAACATAAGAGTGCGCCTCCCGCGCGGCAAAATTTCTCTTGCACAATTCCGCCGCGCAGGGTAGAATGCATTATTGTAAACCAAAAGAAAAATGATCGGAGCAACAAGATGAGAAAGCAGGACTATTACGAGCCAAGCATCGGCCGCGAAAGCGAGCCGCGCCGCAGGCCGAAGAAAAAGAAGAAACGCGCAAATCGCGGCGAGCGCGTCGTCGTCACGCTTCTGTCGCTTCTTTTCCTGACCGTGGCCGTCGTGGCGACGGTCAAGTACGTCGTGCGCGCGCCCGAGCCCGTCACGGACAACGAGGACCAGCAGACGCAGCAGGACGGCACGGCGGAGGACAGCGACGCCATTCAAACCATTTCTAACGGCAAAGAGCGCAAAAAATACTGCTATACGATCCTCGCCTACGGTGTGGACAACGACGCCGGCGGCAGCGACACGAACATGCTCGTGCGCTTTGACGCGGAGAACAAGAAGATCGACGTCGTCAGTCTGCCGCGCGACACGCTGATGAGCAACGGCCACAAGCTCAATTCCTCCTACAATAACGGCGGCACGGAAAAGCTGCGCAGCAACATTGAAGATATGCTCGGCGTTCCCGTGGACTTCTACGTCTCCGTCGACCTGAAGGGGTTCATCGCGCTCATCGACCAGATCGGCGGCGTCGACTTCGACGTGCCCGAGGATATGGACTACGACGACCCCTACCAAGACCTGCACATTCACTTCAAGGCCGGTCTCCAGCACCTGGACGGCCAGCAGTCTATGGAGGTCGTGCGTTTCCGCCACAACTCCGACAAGTATAAGCCCGCCTACGGCGGGCGGCAGGATATCGGCCGCATCGGCACGCAGCAGGCGTTTTTGAAGACCGTGGCGCAGAAGCTGATGAAGCTCGAAAATGTCCCCGCGATGGCGGAAACGTTCTTAAAATATGTCAAGACCGACCTGACGCTCGGCAACCTCGTGTGGCTCGCCAACCAGGCGCTCTCCATGGGCGGGACGGACGCCATCAGCTTTGCCACGCTCCCCGGCGACGGCGCGGGCTGGTACAACGGCAAGTCCTTCTACACGCTCTATCCCGAGCAGGTGCTCGAGATGACGAATTCGATGCTCAACCCCTATGTCGCCGACATCACCGCAGACGAACAGAACATTTTAGTCCCGTGATCCCCGTGAAATTTTGAGAATGTGAGAAAGAGAGAGCAAACGCCATGAAGTTCCGCTTTGCGCTGCTTGTCGCGGCGCTCGCGCTTGCGCTGAGCATCAGCGCCTTTGCTTACAGCGAGAAGCCCGCGCAGGTCACTGCCGCTCCCGCACAGGAGGAAACGACGACAGACGACAGCACCCCGTTTGTGCTTCTTCGCGTCTACGAGGGCCAGTTTGCCGACGTGAAAGACGGCGACTGGTTCGCCCCCTCGGTCGTCTCGGCCTATGAATACGGCGTACTCAACGGCCGCGGCGAGAATTCCTTTGCGCCAAGCGGCAACGTGACGATCGCCGAGCTTTTGACCATCGCCGCGCGGCTGCGCGCCATCTACACGACCGGCAGCGACGCGGTCATCCCCGCCGCGAAGGAAAACGAGGCGTGGTATGCGCCGTATGTCTCGTATTTGAAGAGCCAGAATTTGCTCGACAACAGCTTTGAGGGCTTCTACCTCCTGCCCGCGTCGCGCGCGCAGATGGCGGGCATTTTCGCCTTCGCCGTGCCGGAGGAATGGTACACCGAGCCCAACGCCTCGCTCGTCACCTCGGCCTACGCGAGCCGCGAGTACATCGCCGACGTGACGGACAAAACGCCCTACCGCAGCGAAATACTGCTGATGTACCGCCGCGGGCTGCTCTCCGGCATGGACGCAAAGGGCAGCTTTTATCCCGACCGCAGCGTCAGCCGCGCGGAGATCGCGGCGCTTCTGACGCGCGTTGTCAAACCCGAAACGCGCCTGACGCTCACGTGGACGGTCGCGCCGTATCACTCCGTGAAAAACGCGACGCTCGCGAGCCTTGTCAAAGCGCCGGCAAGCACGTCGCTCCCGACGTCTGCCAAGGACACCGCCGTCATCGACGGTTTGGTTCGCAATATGCTCGCGCGCGGCGAGCACACGATCACGCTGAACTACTCCAAGGCCCTCACCACCGCCACCGCCAGCGCGCTGACGCAGGCGTTCACCTCCTGCGTCAAAACATACTGCGAGCAGATGTACAACGCCGTCTCCTGCCGCTCGTATTCGACGGGCAAGGTCGTACTCACGTTTTCGTCCACCGCCTGTACGGACAAAACGCTTGAATCGTACCGCGCCAAGGCGCTCGCCGCCGCCATCAAGGTCCACGACTCCCTTTGGGAGAACGGCACGCTGAGCTACGACATGAGCCAGTATGAGATCGCGCGCACGTATTTTCAATGGCTGTGCGACCACTGCCGCTACGATAACGCCGCCGCAGACGATTCCGCGAGCCATCTTGCCTACGGCGCGCTTGTCAGCGGCCATGCCGTGTGCGACGGCTACACGGGCGCTTACAATCTGCTCTTGAAGCTTGAGGGCATCGAGTGCACCTCGCTTTTTAACGACAGCCACATCTGGACGCTCGCGACGCTGGACGGCACGCAGTACCACATCGACGTCACCTGGGGCGACCAGTACGGGCGCACGGACCTGCGCTACTTCGGCATGAGCGAGGAGCAGTCCTACCAGTGCCACCCGTGGGGCACAGCGGACAAAAAGAAATAAGGATCGACATATAGGGAGCCCCGAGACGGTATGTCTCGGGGCTCCCTTTTTTATCACCATTCGAGCTTTGTGCGCACGTGCGTCAATGGCAGGTGAAGGCTCTCCCGCAGGGCGTTGCGATGTTCCGGAGGAAAGTGCTCCTCTGAAAATTCATACAGCGGCAGAACCGAACCGTACTGCTGCGCGGTCTCGTAGAACCAGCAGCTGAATTCCAGACGTTCGAGCTTCGTTTGCAGCGCCGTGATCTGCGCGCGGACGTTGTCGCGCTCTTTGGCAAGGATGTCGCGGCGGGCGCTGAGTGTCTCTCCTCCGGGCCGGATGAGCGGCAGGAACGAGCGAATCTCCTTGAGCGGAAGACCGCAGAATTTCAGGTACTCGATAATTGAAAGCGTTGCAATATCGTCGTCTGTGTACGTTCGCTGCCCATTGCTGGCGCGCACACCGAGAGACAGCAGCCCCTCCTTTTCATAGTAGCGCAGGGTCGATGGGGCAATATTCATCATGCGTGCCACTTCTCCGATTGTATAAGGCATACGAAAATCTCCTTAAAAAACTGTTAAGATGACTGCGCGAAAATCTATTGACTTAAAGGCGACTTTAATAGTTACAGTTTACTTATCCAAATCGGTATTGTCAACAGGAATCAACGGGTAAATTTTCTTCCGTTTATGCATGATGTTCCGATGCCGACAGTTTTTAAGAAGGAGAAAGAAGCTATGAGAAAAATGATGCAGCGATCCCTGAGCTGTCTGCTGACTCTCGCGATGGTCGTCACGATGCTGATGACCAGCACGCTCGCAGCAGAGAAAAGCGCAAAACTGGAATTTGACTATTCCGCCAACTACGACTCCTCCAAGGTCGTCAGTCTCGAAGTCTACAAGGGCTACCCCGCAGACAGCTATGCCAAGGAAGAAGAGATCTTCTCCCAGCTCGAAGCGATCACCCCGCAGGCTGACGGCAGCTACGTCGTCACCGCTCCCGGCACCTATGCCTACCATGTGCACGGCACCGGCTACTACAACATTCTCCAGCTCTTCAACGTGACCGAGGCCGACCTCACCGCCGGCGTGAAGAAGCTTTCCGTCATCGGCGGCAAGCTCGGCGGCAACGGCTTCGAGCCGACCATCAAGCCGGAGAAGGCCCCTGATTCTTACAAGATGGATGCCCGCGACAGCATGCTTATCTTCTGGCCTGAGGAGATCAACAAGCACTTCGCCCTCGAGCCGCAGAACTACACCACCCCCGCCTTCGACGGCAAGCACGCCGCCAACGAGTTCACCTCTCAGGAAGAGCTGATGGCCTTCCTCAAGAAGATGGACGCCGCTTCCGGCACCATGCATCTCTACTCTGCCGGTACGACCCCGAACTACAAGTATGACCTCCCCCTGGCACTCTTCACCACCTCCGAGATCCCCGCGAACGCCACGCTCGCCGAGGCCGCCAAGATCGTCAAGGGCAACGGCAAGCTGAACGTCTGGTATCAGGCGCAGATCCACCCCAATGAGCCCGCCGCCGGTGAAGGCGCGCTCGTGATGATCGACAACTTTGTCAACGATCCCGCCTACAAGGCGCTGCTCGACAAGGTCAACATTGTCATCGTCCCCCGCATCAATCCCGACGGCTCCTATCTCTTCAGCCGCGCCACCTATGACGGCTTCGATATGAACCGCGACCATATGTCCCTCAAGGCAGCCGAGCTTGCCCAGCTGCACACCGCCTACCGCCTGTTCATGAGCGAGGTCGTTATCGACACGCATGAGTTCACCTTCTACGGCGCTTACAACGACGACTGGACGAGCGCCGGTGAATACATGGAGAATGCGGACGATCTTGAGACCACCCCCGCCACCAGCCTGAACAACAACCCCGCCGTGACGAAGATCGGTCTCGACATGGCCAAGCGCGCCTTCTCCGACGCTACGAACGCCGGCCTGCGCGTCAATCACTACTCAGCGGGGATGTTTGGAAGGGTAATCAGGGATATGGTGCGAGTCAGACGACAGAAATGCCACGCACCGTCAATAACCCCATCGGCCGCGCCTACTTCGGCCTGTTCAATGCGGTTTCCTTCCTCATTGAGACGCGCGGCATCGGCGCCGGCCGCCAGACCTTTGAGCGCCGCGTCTTCTCTCAGGAAGTTGCCGCCACCTCTTACATCACCTATGCCGCCGAGCACGCCGACGAGATCATAAAGGCGGTCGCCGCCGCCCGTGCCGATGTTGTCGCCAAGGGCAAGACCTATGAGGAAAGCGACGTTCTCGCCCTCTATCAGACCAAGTCCGGCAAGACTCTGACCGACTACACCGCCGCGACCGTGCAGTACAGCGTCGCCGACGGTAGTGAGAAGGTCAGCAAGGCGCATCCCCTTTCCCTGAACGACACTCTGACCCGCAGCCGCGTCCGCCCGACCGCCTATGTCATTCCCGCGGACACCGCCAACATTGAGAAGATCCTCTACATCATGGACAATCAGGGCGCTGAGTACTACAAGCTCAACGCCGGTACCACCGCAAGCCTCCAGCAGTACTACTATGTCGGCGACTACATGGTGAACGGCAAGGCCAAGGGCATTGAGGCCGGCCTGCGCGACACCGCCGACGTGACCTTCGCCAGCGGCGCTTATGTCTTCCCGATGGATCAGGTCGCCAGCAACGTCATCGCCATGCTTTGCGAGCCCGACGTCACCGACTCCAACGGCTACGACGGCACGCTCTATCAGTACAAGCAGATCGACTACGACAAGTCGACCATGAACTTCCCGCTCTACCGCTACACGGGCAACGACCCGCGCACGACACTTGTGAGCAACGGCACTCCGATCGACCCAAAGGTTCGATACGGGAAATTGAG
>OHAH01001296.1_pt1 | contig 16526 bp, 8 predicted proteins | sample 1577071 | NCBI WGS metagenome assembly OHAH01 (sample SAMEA3541520, study PRJEB24748) | human gut metagenome | biome: human gut; feature: human-associated habitat; material: faeces | place: China | collected 2012 | reverse complement strand
TATAAGAGCGGCACGGGGATATAACAACATTTACATCATCTGTAACGAAACACCGGAGCTTACGGAAAAGCTCGCCGCCATTACATTGGAAAATGAAATAGAAAAAGTGACATTCTCTGCTATAGGTATTGTTGCTCCGCCACCTATGTATGGAAATGTGTCACGTGCCTATGTGGAGTCTCGTAGCGACGGAACAAATGCCACAGTTACCATCAATAATGTTACGACAACGGAACTGCCGATTGAGGTAAACCGCATGGTGTCCCGCATCAGCTTTACGGCAATTAAAAATATCACCAATGAGGATGAAGATTTTAAAGTAACCAAACTGAATGTAAAAGTGTGTCGTATGCCGGTCGCCACTACTATAGGAGAGGGGCAGGCATATACAGAAAATGTATGGTCGGATGATCTTACTATATCAGGAACAGGTGAACTCGATAATAACGGTACGTATACGATAAATGGAAATAACTACACCATTCCTGATAACATAGATTTCATAACGATTCCTATTACTTATATTCCCGAACACATATTGTCCGAACCTCAAAATGCTTCACAAGCAACCTATCTTAAAATTGATGCACAATGCGTTCTTAAAAACGGCAGTACACAGGTACTGAACTGCATCTATCTGCTGAATATCGGTCAAGAGCCTCCTAAAAATCATAACCTGACACGAAACAACCATTATCGGATATACGCCACCATTACCGGCATGGGAGCAATGGGACTTTATGCGGAAATAGTGGCAATGGAGGAACATGACATCACTATCAACTGGAAACCTATTGACGGACTGGTTATTGTAAGTGACAAGGCTGCAGACTATGACGCCGTAGCCGATACGTCCAGAAATGTGAATATATGGAATGACTTTAGTGTTTATTCAGGGATACTGAAAGCATATCATTCTGAAACGGGATACAAGGATGTATTGTTTAAATACGGCAGTCTGATAGCTGTACACAGTGCTCCGACTACTGAAGATGGCGCAAATTTCGCTCCACCTGCCGATGCCGAAACATTGAACGATATACTCTGGTATCCCAGTTTATACAATCCCTTAATTATCAAAAGATGGAGTGATGTCCCTTACCTGACGGACGGTGAAATATCCACAGATAACACCTCTGAACAGGTTAAACAGGGCTTGGGAGATCCATGCAAACTTGCCGGTCTTTCCGAAACTCAAATCAGAGATATGGGAATCATAGACAACGGGCAGTGGCACATGGCTACCCCTGAAGAATACAATCATATAATAGCGGCATCAAATAATGAAACAAGTTCATACGGATACTTTTCGTACCACTGGCTGCTATTGCCTCACAACCGATACAGAGACGAATCCGGTGTGTCGTGTGGAAACGGTACTACCGGATGCTACTGGGCTAATAATGCCTCTATATTTGATTTTTCAGGTACTCCGATGGTGACTGCAAGCCTTCAATCCGGTAAGGACAGACAAAACGGATATATGGTTCGTTGCGTCCGCAACGAGATACCGGAAAGTCGGATAGGAGTAGGAATTATTGTTTCTCCCTCATATCAGGGGACCGAAGCCAGTGGAAACTCTTATTTTGGTATTAGTTCGAATATTCCTTATTGGACGGCTACACTTGTGACATCAGGATCGGATATGGGAACGGCAACTCCCGAAGATTTCTCATTTGAGCCTGGGGACAATACCGTACATACGACACACGGTAGCAATACCCAAAATATTCATGTATACGTCAAACGTAAAGAAAGTACTTCATCCCGTTCGTTTAGGGTAAGGGTGGAAGGTACCGGACTGGACGGACAGACAAAGAGTACACTACTCACAATTGCGCAAGCCGGGTATCAATTACGTGCCAGTTCTGAATTAAGTACTATGGGCGTTTTACCTCAAAAGGGAGGCACTTATGATCTAAATATCAATCTTAGCCCTACGGACGTCCCCATACCTGCGGGAAAATTATATGTACAAGTTGTTTACAACGGTGGACAAATAAGTATCAGTGATAAAGTGGAGACTGTATCGAATACGTATAGCTATCCTATCTCAATAACAATCCCAGCAAACGAAAGTCCGAGTCTCATCGGCCTCACGGCTTATATCATTTTAATGAGAAATGCCGGAGCAGATATTACTCTTAGTAGTCTGTCTATTAATCAGAATGGTACCAAATAAGAACAAGGATGAATAATATGATGATAAACAGATATGATATGAGAATAAAAACCAATTATAAAAAGTGTATCAGGACAGTTTGCATTGCTTTGTTTTCACTGGCATTTACAGGTTGTACAAAAGACGACCTGAATGAGTTCGGTCCGGGAAATGCTACGGGAAAAGTGGTTATGGTCAGTTTGAATGTCAGTCTTCCGCCTATTGAAGAAACAACACCAACAGGTAGATATCCTACTGTAAAGCCGTTCTTTAAAAATGAAAATAACTCTGATTCATCCTTCACGGTCGTATTGGAGCAAGAACAACGTACGGCAGCGACCAGAGTATCCGATGGCACAACAAAGTTGCACAATCTCTGGCTTTTCCAGTTCAATGAGAATGGTTCCATTAATGGAAATCCCCATAAGTTGAGCGATACGGCAACGGCTATTAATGATATGGTGACAATAGATGTCCCCCTTGTAGTAGCAGAGAAGCAGACTTTATTTCTGTTGGTACTGGGACCTAAATTTGATTATGACATGAGTGGAGTGAAAACTCTTAATGACCTTAAAAATTGGGGCTTTGAATATCTGACTAATGTAGAAGGACATACGGAGTCACTTATTACCGCTGAAGATGAAGTGCCTTTTGCCGGGGAAGTGTCTGGTGTTACTGTTGTAAACATCGACGGAGGTAACCGTGGTTTGGTAGAATATAACAAACCTGCCGGCTTTGTGGGAGGCATTGAAATCAGGAAGCTAATGGCACGTATTACATTCCGCTATAAACTCGAAGTGGAAAATTACAAATTGCAGGGTCTGAAATTGCTGAATGTCAATAGTACAGTGCGGCTTACCAATCCCGAAAAGAATACCGATACGGATACTTATGTCACGCTTGAGATAGATAAATTTGGTGACCCCGATCCCAATGGCTTCTATTCGGTAACGTGGTATATTGCGCAGAATTGTCAAGGGACGGTAGCAAGCATAGCAAGTGAAAACCAACGCTACTACAAAGTGGTCAATGGGGTATCATCGGGTAGTGCACCGGTACTGGGTATGCAGATAGAGGCATGGGCATATTCTACCTCAACATCGGCAACAGGCAAATATGCGATTTACCAAATGTATATTGGAAATAATAATACTAATAACTTCGATGTAGAACCCAACCATTTTTATAATTTGCGCACAACTATTAATACAGACATAAATTCGGCGAAAAACGACGAACGAATCAGGACATACTCTGCTAGCCAGTATGTGGAGTTTCACGCCAGTAAGAACGTAAGCGTCATTGGAGGCAAATTCGATACTAAATACAATGCTTCTAGTGAAAAATATGATCTGGATGCAGCTTATGAGGTCCGGCCGATAGTTATCCAGACTCAAGGACGGATGGTGGAAGTGGGTGTATATACTGATGAAAGCTGTACCCAACATCCCACACAGAGTTGGCTCCGCCTGTCTTCTTCTTCCAATTACACAGATGCGTATAATAATACTAAAGAACCTCTGGATACATATATCAAGGCCAGCACCATACTTCCTACTCAATTGAAGTTTTATCTATATAATGATGAATATATTGATGACGGGAAGGGGAACTTGCTTGATCCCGGTGCAGATGCTACGGGAGGAAAACGATCCCTATATATTAAAATAACTACTACAACTAATGGCGATGCGGGAGAAGCACTACAAACTTCACATACATTCCGTTTAGACCAGCGGGCGGCAATTTACCTTGGACGTTTAGGAGGAGAGAAAGACGGGGATGGAAACTACACTATGGGGTTAGTATACACTAGAATGTCTTTACGAACTACATCTAGTTTATTGGCAGATGTAAAGCCGGGAACGACGAGAACTGGCTATGCGAATATCAAAACGGCAGAACTATCCTATGCAACAGACAATATGGATAATGGTAAAACGGCAACCCGGCATTTAGCGGAAAATACTTACAATCAAAATTGGGTTGACGCCTATGTCCCGATTCCACAGAAAGATGCGTCCGAACATGTGTTATTATATCAATATCAATACCCTGCCAGTACTTTTAGCGCAAGGGCGTGTTATGACAGAAACAGAGACGAAAACGGGAACGGGATAATTGATGAAAAAGAATTCAAATGGTATCTTCCTGCGTCAAACCAGTTATTAGGGCTTTGTGTAGCTGCTCTACCGGGACTTGGAGGTGGAGGCTCGACAACAGAGTATATATCACTACCACCCTATAATTATTATTATTTCATAAGTGCTTCCGATGGTAAGTTTGGGAATTCAGACAGAACTACCGGATCAGATAGATGTGTCAGGAATGTGTCTCTTCCTTCTTATGTTCCATATTGAACATAAGAATTTAACAATATAAATTGAAAAGAAGTATGAATATATTTAGATTAACAGTCATAAAATTTTATATATTATTTTTTATTCCACTAAAAGTATATTCTCAATCGACAGAGATATATGCGGATTCAAAAGGGAATAAATATGCGGCAATCAATTATGAAGGAATGGTGAAATACAAGATGGAGGACCGGAGCAAAAACACCAACTTTCGTAGCTATATTCAGTTGTATAAATACATTTCGGGTAGTCTGACCGAAGCTGAAAAAGATGAAAGCGGCAATGATGTCTATGTATACCGAACGACACGGCATACAGAGAGGCAAACAGAAGGAGGATGTGACTGGAAGGTATCCGGTTATTTTATCGTTTCGCCTGATATTGTAAATAGCGAAGGAGAGGCAGGTGCACAAACAATGGATTGGGCTACGGCAAACGGATATCTTACTGCTGCCAATACCAATATTTATTCGACTCCTAGTTTTGCAGTTGCCAAGGGATGTGCCGCATATCGTGGGAAAGAGGGGCTGGATGAACCGGGAACCTGGCGGGTACCTACGCGTGGGGAGTGTGCATTGATTTTACTTTTTTATAAAAAAATGGAGGAGACTAAGGCAACAACCGGTTTTCAGCCATTCGCTCTTTCCACAATAGGGGCCACTTATTATTGGTCTGCAACAGAGAAAGGAGGAGATTCAAAAGATGTATGGTCAATGCGATTCTATCCTGATAATCAAATAACAGGATATGGGCTAAATACAGGCTATTACGATAAACAGAAGAAGTCTTATTATCTCCGCTGTATCCGGGATATTCCATTAAAATGAGTTACGAACAAAATCATCATCAGTTTATATACACACTTATTATCATACAAAATGAAAACGATAAAAGCCGAAATATTAATGATTGAAGGAGCACCATTCCCTGCCATTGAAAAAGTATATGATCCTTCAAGTAAAAAATGTAATGGGAGGATTACACCACAAGCCCCCATTGTCATCACTGGACATCACTTGGATATGTTAACATGGGATAGCGCCAATCTATACCTTGTGTCTTCAGTAAATGACAGAATGTTGATAGAATGTGGTGATATTCATAAATATTCGGACGATAAAGTGTATACAACCATTCCTGATATTGATGAAGGTGAATATTTTCTGGCACTGATGATTCTGATGAAAGATAAAGAAAGTTTCTTATATATCTTTCCCATATCTTTGATTGTACAATTTACTTAATCAAAATGTCACGATTAACATATGTATATATAGAAGCAAGAAATAAAGACAAACAGCATAATAGCATAAATTGCAGTCAATGAAAGATAATAAGCCATATAGGCAAAATAAAGTATTTGATAATATATCAGAAACAGAAGAGTTTAATGTCTATACTAAAATAGACGATTTACCGCTTAATGAAACTCCTGCGTATCTTGAAGAAGGGATAAACGGGATATGTACGGGAGGCAGTGCGCTTTTCAATGTTTTTGGTAATAAACGACGGATTGTTTCCAATGATCTGGTTGTTATTTTTCCTTTCCAGTTGGCTGCTGTCACAGAGATTAGCGATGACTTTTCAATGACTTTTCTCAAAGTATCCAAAAACTTGTTTATGGATACGATAAGCGGAGTATGTATACCTACTCTTGATTTTTTCTTTTATATGCGGAAAAATTTCAGCACTCCGCTATGCAATGAAGAATGTCAACGCTTCATTCACTTTTGTCATATACTGATTTATCGTATCAACTTGCCTCGGAACTTATTCAGACGGGAGTCTATTATGCAACTATTACGTGTTTTCTATTGGGATATCTATGTGGCTTATAAAAGAAATCCGAAAGCTGCCGAATTAGTAAAATATACCCGTAAGGAAAAACTTTTATTCGACTTCTTTTGTTTGGTGATCGAATTTCATACCGTAAGCCGGGATGTTGCGTTTTATGCACAAAAGATGTGCGTGTCCGCTAAACACCTTACAATGGTAATTACGGATATGAGCGGCCGTTCGGCAAAAGACTGGATTATAGAATATTCCATTCTTGAGATAAAGGCTCTTCTACGGGATTCTGACCTTGAAATAAAAGAAGTGGCATCACGCACGAATTTCCAGTCGAACTCTGTTATGACAAGATTCTTTCGTGAACATACCGGTATGACTCCGTCTGAATACAGGGAGAGAATTTACGTTAAAAATGAAATAGATTTATAATTAGTTGAGTTATATATGAAATACCGCCTGTGAAGGTCGTCTATTGTTTGTTTTGTTTGTGTGGTGCACCTTCTTCCGAGAGTAGGAAAGGAGGTGCACCTTTTTTTATAGCTAAAAAAAGAATAGATTAAAATGTAGAATAAATAGCTTAAAATGCTATATTTGCAAAATAGTCGCATTTTTAATATATTGGAGTATGATTTTAGAGTTTAAATTTAGAAATTTCAGATCAGCTAAGGATTGGCAGATATTAAGTTTTGAAGCCTCTGCAGATAAGGTTTCAGAAGAATATTACTGTACCACTATCAACGATACGAAAGTATTAAAACTCGGTATCCTCTATGGAGCTAATGCTTCAGGAAAGACTAACGTGTTGCTAGCACTTGACTTCATACGAAAAATAGCCATTTCTCCTAAGATAAACAAGATGCAACCTATCGGGTTTACTCCGTTTCTCTTGGATGATACGACAAAGAAAGAATGTGGAGTATTTGAATTGACTTTTTTTGTAAACAATATGAAGCATCTCTATTATCTTGAAGTAGATAATAGTGCTGTCCTAAAAGAAACACTTAAATATTATCCCGGTAAGCAACCAGCCGAAATTTTCTCCCGAGAGACCATTAATGGAATCACTCATATCCGATTAGGAAGCAAAGTCAAACTCAATGTGGCCGAGCAGGAAAAGTTGCAGGTAAATACGCTTAGTAATATGAGTGTTGTTTCAGCTTATGCTACAGCTAACTTTATGTTTCCTGAATTAGAACGTGTCTATAACTATTTCTTGAAGCAGTGGTTGCCTATACTCTTGCCCCAAACGGATTTGAAAACATGGACAACAGGAGAAATGGAAGCAGAGAAGGAGAATAAATCCTTTTTATTAGATTTACTGCACCGTGCAGATTTTAATATATCCGGTTTTGATGTTCAACAAAATGAGAAAAATAAAAAAGATACGGATTTGATATTTGAACATACGATTGTAGCCAATGGAACATCTTCTGTTCATTACCTGCCTGATATACTTGAATCAGCAGGAACAATGCGCTATTATGGTTTGGGAACTATTCTGAATATATTGCTTGAAAGAAATGCTATCATACCTGTTGATGAACTTGAGAATTCGCTGCATCCGGATTTATTTGCCCATTTCATCAACTTATTTTTGGTTAATTCGACTTATTCGCAGCTGATTTTCAGTACGCATAATCTCCAATCATTAGACACCGAGGATTTACGTAAAGATGTAGTCTGGTTTACAGAAAAAAAGGATGATGGTTCAACAGACCTGTTTTCACTTGATGACTTCAATATCCGCAATGGCGTTTCGTTTCTCAATGCATATAATGCAGGGAAATTTGGCGCCAAACCAACGCTGGGCGGTATTTTTATTTCTAAAAAACGATAAGTATGGCACGCGAAAAAAGAATAAAAGAAATTCGGAAATCTTATGCGATTATCGGTGAAGGAATCACAGAGTTTTTCTATTTTGATGGATTTCGTAATGTTGAAAAGGACTTATTGAAGAAGTTCAATGTTACCCTAAAACCTGATAAACCCAAACATCCTGACTACAGTGATATCATAACGAAAGCTCAATCGCTATTAGCGAAAGAGTTTGATGTCGTTTTTTGCTTGATTGATATGGATTATATCAATGCTGATAATGTACGTAAACAAGCCTATGATAAAGAGAAGTCATCATGCATCAAGGCATACAAAAATGAGATTTATTTCATAGAGAGTAATCCTGCCTTTGAATTTTGGCTATTATTACACTTTGTCTTTACCGACCGGCAGTTTCGTAACTGTGACGAAGTAATTACAGAGTTGAAAAAGAATGGTCGTCTTGAAAAGTACGAAAAAAGCATTGAGTATTTTTCAAAGAACAACTTATATCTCCAACTCAAAGAAAAGCTAGAATCTGCCATAAATCATGCACGTAGCATCTCCATTGATATAAACAATCCGCACACTTCATATTCAAGGGTATTTGAAGTGTTTGAAGAACTATTACAGAAGAGATAGATAAACTATCGTTTCAATTCTATCAGACAAATTAAATAGCTTAATTTAATTTGAGTCAGGAAAATACAGTGAGTACAAAACAGAATGTTTTTCGTCTTATCTATAAGTAAAAATATAGACTGGAATGAAAAGCCGACTGAAACAACGAATATTTGCACTTTCTCTATTAGCATGGACAGCCGTATGCCCTGCCGATGCACAGCAAACACGCTCGCTTCGCGATCAATTCTTAAGTCCTTCCGATGAAGCAAAACCCTGGACTTTTTGGTATTGGATGTATGGCGCCGTGTCTAAAGAAGGCATTACAGCCGATTTGGAGGCAATGAAACATGCCGGATTGGGAGGTACTTACCTGATGCCGATTAAAGGTATTCACGAAGGCGCCCAATACGATGGCAAGGCGCAGCAGCTAACTCCCGAATGGTGGGAGATGGTACGTTTCAGTATGGAAGAAGCAGATCGTTTGGGGCTGAAATTGGGAATGCACATCTGTGATGGTTTCGCATTGGCGGGAGGCCCCTGGATTACTCCCGAAGAATCTATGCAGAAAGTGGTTTGGAGCGATACGATTGTAAACGGAGGAAAGCTGATGGCTATCCGCTTGCCACAACCAGAGGCTTATGAAAACTACTATGAAGACATCGCATTATTCGCTTTGCCGGTAGAAGACGCAGCGGATGAAATGCCGGCAAAAATTACCTGTGTCAATCTAGCCACAACAGGAAATGTAAAAGCTGCTCAAACAGTGAATATGGATGCGGCAGGAGTGATCCGTTCTTCGTATCCTTGTTATATCCAGTATGAATACGAACAACCCTTCACTTGTCGGAATATTGAAATCGTTTTAAATGGTAATAATTATCAGGCACACCGCTTGAAAGTAATGGCCAGTGATGACGGAGTGAATTATCGTTTGGTTAAGCAGTTGGTTCCTGCCCGTCAGGGATGGCAGAATACGGATGAGAATTCAACTCATAGTATTCCTCCGACTACCGCCCGTTTCTTCCGTTTCTACTGGACTCCTGAAGGAAGCGAACCGGGAAGTGAAGATATGGATGCTGCCAAATGGAAGCCCAATCTGAAAATAAAAGAATTACGCCTGCATCGGGAAGCCCGTCTGAACCAGTGGGAAGGAAAAGCCGGACTGGTATGGCGTGTTGCTCAAGCTACCCAAGAAGAGGAAGTTGGGAAACAGGACTGCTATTCACTTTCACAAGTCATCAATCTGACAGAGCAATATACTAGTCATTCGAATGGAAAAACATTGACCGCCACTCTCCCCAAAGGAAAATGGAAATTACTCCGCATGGGACATACAGCTACCGGACATACCAATGCCACAGCGGGAGGCGGAAAAGGATTGGAATGTGATAAGTTTAACCCGAAAACGGTACGGAAGCAATTCGATAACTGGTTTGCGCAGGCATTTGCAAAGACCAATCCCGAAGTAGCTCGTCGCGTACTGAAATATATGCATGTCGACAGTTGGGAATGTGGCAGCCAAAACTGGAATAAACGTTTCGCTATTGAATTTCAGAAACGTCGTGGCTACGCTTTGATGCCTTATCTACCTCTATTGGCAGGTATTCCGATGGAAAGTGTCGAACAAAGTGAAAAGATTCTGCGAGACGTACGTACTACCATATCAGAACTCGTCGTAGATGTGTTTTATCAGGTATTGGCGGACTGTGCGAGAGAATATGATTGCCAGTTTTCGGCAGAATGTGTAGCTCCGACGATGGTAAGCGATGGTCTACTACATTATCAAAAAGTAGATCTTCCGATGGGTGAATTTTGGTTGAACAGTCCTACACATGACAAACCGAATGATATGCTCGACGCTATTAGCGGAGCGCATATCTACGGAAAGAATATTATTCAGGCTGAAGGATTCACCGAAGTGCGTGGCACGTGGGATGAATACCCCGGAATGTTGAAAGCCTTGTTGGATCGTAATTACGCATTAGGAATCAACCGCCTTTTCTACCATGTATATGTACATAATCCCTGGTTGGACCGCAAGCCCGGCATGACATTGGATGGCATCGGACTTTTCTTCCAACGGGATCAGACCTGGTGGGATAAAGGCGCAAAAGCCTTTTCCGAATATGCTACCCGTTGCCAGTCGTTATTGCAATATGGGCATCCGGTAACAGACATCGCAGTCTTTACAGGTGAAGAAGTTCCGAGACGTTCGATATTACCGGAACGATTGGTTCCCTCTCTGCCGGGAATCTTCGGTGCGGAACGAGTGGAAAGTGAACGCATCCGTCTGGCCAATGAGGGACAGCCTTTACGTGTACGTCCGGTAGGTGTTACCCATTCAGCTAACATGGCTGATCCGGAGAAATGGGTGAATCCGCTTCGTGGATATGCATACGATAGTTTTAATAAAGATGCAATCCTTCGTTTAGCGAAAGCAGAAAACGGACGAATAACGTTGCCGGGTGGAGCAAGTTATAAAGTGTTGGTACTACCTCTTTCGCGTCCTATGAATCCCGAACCAGTATTGTCATCGGAAGTGCAGAAGAAAATCAATGAACTAAAAGAAGCTGGCATTTTGGTTCCTTCTTTACCATATACAGAAGAAGATTTTTCCGTGTATGGCTTGGAACGTGACATGATCGTGCCGGAAGATATTGCCTGGACGCATCGTCGTGGCGAACTTGGTGAGCTCTATTTCGTCGCCAACCAAAAGGACGAAACACGCACGTTTACTGCAAGTATGCGTATTAACGGTAAGAAACCGGAATGTTGGAACCCGGTGACGGGTGAGATGAATATTCATCCTTCCTATCGTATCAATGGAAACCGGACGGAAGTTACTCTCACATTGGCTCCTAATGAGTCCGTATTCATCGTATATCCTGTGGAGGGAGTACATGAAGGCTATGGAGACTCCTCTCTCCAACTGCAAAAGGAGAAAAAAGATATCGCTAGAGCCTCTTTAAACATAGCTTTGGAAGCAAAGGAATATACTATAACTTTTGCAGCTAACAAAAAAACGCTCACACGAAAAAAACTCTTCGACTGGAGCCAAGAATCGGATGAACAGATACGTTATTATTCGGGGACAGCGACCTATAAAACCACTTTTCGCTGGAAAAATAAACCGAATAAAGACCAACAGATTTATCTGAATCTGGGAACAGTTTATAATTTGGCAACTGTTCGTGTGAATGGCGTAGATTGTGGCACAATCTGGACAGCTCCTTATCGTGCAGATATTACAGGTGCCTTGAAAAAAGGAATTAATGAGCTTGAAATAGAGGTTACAAATACATGGGCGAATGCACTGACAGGAGCTGATGAAGGAAAAGCGCCGTTTGATGGCATTTGGACTAATGCAAAATATCGCAGGGCAGAGAAAACGTTGCTTCCGGCAGGATTGCTCGGACCTTTGAGTTTTTCTACCACAGAATAAAATAGATTTTTAAGGCACGGATTACGCGGATTACACGGTTTATGAGAATCGTATTACATAAAGTAACAGCGCAATCCATGTAATCCGTGCCCAATTCATTATAATATAGCTAAAGTATGAAAAGTTCAATTATTAAAACAGGTACAATGTTGGCAGGTTTTCTGCTTGCTGCCTGCCTGTCAACACACGCAGAAGTAAAGCTACCGGCTATTTTTTCTGATGGCATGGTGATGCAGCAACAGACCAATGCAAACCTTTGGGGGACGGCGACTCCTTATAAAAAAGTAACAGTGACCACTAGTTGGAATGGAAAACAATATGCAGCAACAGCAGATAAAAATGGGGCATGGAAACTGACAGTAGCTACTCCCGAAGCGGGAGGTCCTTATACTGTGACCTTTGATGATGGAACCCAAAAGACACTGAATAATATTCTGATAGGCGAACTTTGGCTTTGTTCCGGACAAAGTAATATGGAAATGCCGATGAAAGGCTTCAAAAACCAACCGGTAGAAAATGCCAATATGGACATTCTTCACAGCAAGAATCCGCAAATCCGTCTGTTTACGGTGAAACGTACTTCTACATTCACTCCGCAGAATGACGTTATCGGTTCCTGGAAAGAAGCCAATCCGGTTAGTGTCCGTGAATTCAGTGCAACAGCCTATTATTTCGGGAGACTGGTAAATGAAATATTAGACGTTCCGGTTGGGTTAGTTGTAGCAGCCTGGGGTGGTTCCGCCTGTGAAGCATGGATGACAGCGGACTGGCTGAAAGCCTTCCCGGAAGCGAAGATTCCTCAAACGGAAGCCGACATAAAATCCAAGAACCGTACTCCGACCGTGCTTTATAACGGTATGTTGCATCCGTTAATCGGTATGACCATGAAAGGAGTGATTTGGTATCAGGGCGAAGATAACTGGAATCGTGCCCATACGTATGCTGATATGTTTACCCGATTGATTAATGGTTGGCGTGCCGAATGGAAACAGGGTGATTTTCCCTTTTATTATTGCCAGATAGCTCCGTATGATTACGGGATTATTACCGAAAAAGGAAAGGAAGTGATAAATTCGGCATATCTCCGGGAGGCACAGGCAAAAGTAGAACATCGTGTAGCTAACAGCGGTATGGCTGTATTACTGGATGCAGGAATGGAAAAAGGTATTCATCCCGCAAAGAAACAGATTGCAGGCGAACGCCTGGCACTTCTGGCTTTAACTAAAACGTATGGAGTGGAAGGCGTGAATGGCGAAAGTCCTTATTATAAAAGCATTGAAATAAAGAACGACACCGTAGTTGTCAGCTTCGAACGTGCCAATATGTGGATCAGCGGCAAGAACTGTTTCGAATCGAAAAACTTTCAGGTAGCCGGCGAAGATAAAGTTTTTTACCCGGCCAAAGCATGGATAGAACGTAGTAAGATGCTAGTGAAAAGCGATAAAGTGCCGCACCCGGTAGCTGTTCGATATTGTTTTGAAAACTATGTGGAAGGAGATGTATATTGCGACGGATTGCCTTTAGGGTCTTTTCGTTCAGATGATTGGTAATCGCAAATAAACAAGGTAAAATATGAAAAATATATGAAGAGATTTTATCTGATTATAACCATACTGTTTGTTGGCGTGTCGGCTCTTTGGAGTCAGCATGCCAATGTCATTTGGAATACTCCCAGTCGTAATTCTTCTGAATCTATGCCCTGTGGCGGTGGAGATATCGGGATGAATATATGGGTAGAAGACGGTGATGTTATGTTCTATGTGAGCCGTAGCGGCACATTCGACGAAAAAAACTGCCAGTTAAAACAAGGGCGTGTACGTCTCCGCCTGTCGCCCAATCCTTTCAAAGACGCTAAAGATTTTCGTCAGGAGTTGAAGCTGAAAGACGGATATGTAGAAATCGCGGCAGGAAACACACAGATACAATTTTGGGTAGATGTTTTTCATCCGATTATACATGTAGAGGTAACAAATGCACAACCGTTGCAGACTGAAGTCTTTTATGAAAATTGGCGCTATCAGGAACGACCTGTCAGAAAAGGAGAGGGGCAACAGTGTTCCTACAAATGGGCTCCCCCGAAAGGTACTGTGACGGAGTCCGACTTTATTTCTTTAGACAAAATTACTGATTCAACAGGAAAGGCTGAAACAAATAGGACTTCAATAAAAAGGAACCAACTTCTGTTTTATCATCGCAATCCCGAACAGACCGTTTTTGATGTAGTTGTAGCTCAACAAGGAATGAACGAAGTCAAATCTCAAATGATGAATCCTTTGAAAAACTTGACTTTCGGAGGAACTCTTTTTGGCGAAAACTTAGAATTTGCAGGCACTGCGGATGATGTATATGCCGGCACAGACTATCGTGCCTGGAAGTTTCGTTCTTCCAAAGCAGCCCGGAAAGAACATATCTGTATTGTGTTACATACAGACCAGACAGAAACAATAGAAGAATGGGAGCAGGGACTACAAACTGCTTTGCAAAGAATAGCCCCCAAAGGTAAAGTTTCATCGAAGATTATCATACAGGATAAAAAACAGACCCGTTCGTGGTGGAATTCCTTTTGGCAACGCAGTTTTATCGAAGCAGAAGGGGAAGCAAAAGAAATAACTAGAAACTACACCCTTTTCCGCTATATGCTAGGATGTAATGCTTATGGCAGCGTACCGACTAAATTCAATGGCGGACTATTTACCTTTGATCCTTGCCATGTCGATGAAAAACAATCTTTCACTCCCGACTACCGGAAATGGGGAGGTGGCACAATGACTGCACAGAATCAACGTTTAGTATACTGGCCGATGCTGAAAAGCGGAGACTTTGATATGATGCCTTCCCAGTTTGATTTTTATAACCGCATGTTGAAAAATGCAGAACTGCGAAGCCGTATATATTGGCAACATGATGGAGCTTGCTTTAGCGAGCAGATCGAAAATTTCGGTTTGCCGAACCCCGCAGAATATGGTTTCAAACGACCGGACTGGTTCGACAAAGGATTGGAATATAATGCCTGGCTGGAATATGAATGGGATACGGTTCTTGAATTCTGCCAAATGATATTGGAAACAAAGAACTATGCAAATGCTGATATTACCCCTTATTTACCTCTGATCGAAAGTTCGCTGACATTCTTCGACGAACATTACCAGCAACTAGCTTCCCACCGAGGACGGAAAGCGTTGGATGGCAACGGACATCTGATTCTTTTCCCGGGTTCTGCTTGTGAAACATATAAAATGACCAATAACGCAAGCAGCACCATCGCCGCCCTGAAAGTGGTATTAGAAACATACGGAGAGAAAGAGGAGATGCTAAAAGCAATACCTCCGATTCCATTGCGATACATAGAAATAAAAGATACGTTGAATCCGACTATTGCTCCGGTCTTGAAGCAAACAATTTCGCCCGCTGTAAGTTGGGAACGAATTAATAATGTTGAAACGCCACAACTTTATCCAGTGTTTCCATGGCGTATTTACGGAGTAGGCAAAGCAAAGCTGGATATAGCACGTAATACCTACTTTTATGACCCGGATGCCATCAAGTTCCGTTCGCATACCGGATGGAAACAAGATAATATATGGGCTGCCTGTTTAGGCCTGACCGAAGAAGCAAAGAAACTATCTTTAGCCAAATTATCGAATGGACCGCATCGTTTCCCCGCATTTTGGAAACGAAACGACATGCAGATCCGGTTTGACTTTCTTTGCTCCCTCGGCGATCGCCTGCGCCAGTTCGCCATATACAACCAGGATATCGACCGGTTTTTCCGCCAGAAACGCACCAACTTCACGGTGGAACTGAATCGTATTCTCTCCCAGTTCCTTCATATCCGCCAGAACCGCAATTCTGCGTCCTGCCGGCAGGGAAGAAAGCACACCTATCGCCGCTTTCATCGAATCCGGGCTTGCATTGTAGGTATCGTCCACGATCGTATAACCATTTTTATGATAAATCTGCTGACGGTTCTTGAACCCGCCAAATTCAAGCAGCTTTTCCGCTGCATCGGCAAGCGGCACACCGTAGGCATCCGCAACCGCCAGGGCAGCCAGCGCATTCATGACATTGTGCTCGCCCATAACAGTCAGCTTCACCGGGACGCGCACCTCGCCGTGTACCATCGTAAAGGACGGAAATCCATCCGGATATGAAAGATCCTCGGCGCGGTAGTCGTTATCTGCTCCAAGTCCATAACGGACGGTATGGCAGCCTGCTTTTGCATGCACGGTGGAAAGCATATCATTATCTCCATTTACAAACAGGATTCCGCCTGCCTTCATACCGTCCTGTATATGCAGCTTTTCTTTTAAGATATTCTCGCGGGAGCCCAGAT
>OHAH01001288.1_pt1 | contig 16643 bp, 20 predicted proteins | sample 1577071 | NCBI WGS metagenome assembly OHAH01 (sample SAMEA3541520, study PRJEB24748) | human gut metagenome | biome: human gut; feature: human-associated habitat; material: faeces | place: China | collected 2012 | reverse complement strand
CGAGACCGGCACCCAGAGCGACAACCAGAGTCTGAAGAACTTCGATAGCAGAGTTGAAGAATTCCATAGTCTTTTCTCCTTTATTATAAAGCGTTTCCGGTCGTTTGTACACACCCGAAATCTTGTAGTTTTACGTTGCATAACCGCAGCAAGGCTGATTTTCTGGTGCACCTTTCTGACCGGGATAAAAATAAAACCGCCTACCGGGTCAGGCAGACGGGAGCGAATCAGCATCCACCACGATGAACTCATCTCCGGGTTGGATTTTTTCTTTGCGGTTCAGATATTTTTCAATATCGAAGGTGTTTTTGGGGTCGTAGTCCGAGGTCAGCTTGTAGTTAGGGTGCTGGGTCAGGTCGTACTTGTCGCTCAAAAACGGTCTGACGCCACGCAACTGCAAAATACACTTGCCGCCGTCCAGCACCGCCAGCTCGTCCCGGCTCAACAATTCGTGGCCCATCTTTTGGAACGTAGTGCCGTAACTGGGGCTATTGCCACGGGTGTCTGAGGTGTTGAAGGCGTCGATGGTCTCCTTGCCCAGCATCTCGGACAAGTCTTTCAGGGTGGTCGGCTCACTGCCGCCGAGGAAAATCTGGCTGTCCATGTTGCCCACAATGGTATCCGCGTTATCCTTGTAAATGGCTTTCAACTGGCTTCTCGCCTGCAAAACAAGGCAGGCGGAGATCTCACGGCTGCGGATGGTGGCCACCAGCTTTTCCAGATTGGGAATCTGCCCGATGTTGGCGCACTCGTCGATGAGACACCGTACATGAACGGGCAGCTTGCCGCCGTATACATCATCTGCCTTGTCGCACAGCAGATTGAAAAGCTGGGTGTAGACCATGCTGATGAGGAAGTTGAAGGTGCTGTCCGTATCGCTCATGATGAGGAACAATGCCGTTTTCTTATCGCCCAGCGTGTCCAGTTGCAGCTCATCGTACATAGTGAGGTCACGCAGCTCTTGGATGTCGAAGGGGGCTAATCTGGCACCACAGGAAATGAGGATGGATTTTGCGGTCTTGCCGGCAGCCAGCTTGTAAAGTTTGTACTGCCGCCCGGCAAAGGAATTGGGCTTCTTTTTCGCCAGTTCTTCAAACAGCAGATCCACCGGGTTCTGATATTCCTCGTCATCCTCCAGCACCTGCATGGTGTTGAGCATTTCCAGCAGGGTGGCGAAATTTTGCTCCTCCACCGGGGCTTCATAATGCAGATAGGCGATCAGGGCAGTGAGCAAAAGACGTTCGCTTTTCTCCCAAAATGGGTCCCCACCGGACCCTTCGCCTTTGGTGTTGGTCATCAGGGTTGTGACCAGTTTGAGAATGTCCTTTTCGCTGTGGACATAGGCGAAGGGGTTATAGTGCATGGACTTTTTGAAGTTGATGGTGTTCAGGATTTTCAGCTTGTAACCGTTTTTCAGAAGTGCGTTCCCGCACTCGACCACGATACTACCTTTCGGGTCAGTGACCACATAGGAACTATGACATTGTAAAAGGTTGGGTTTAAGCCAAAATCTCGTCTTGCCGCTGCCGGAGCCTCCCACCACCAGCACATTTTTGTTCCGGGCGTTTTTGGGGTCCGGTGGGCGGTTGGACATCATCAGCCGTTCCGTTTTGGTCAGGATGATGTTGTCTGCAAACTTGGGTGCCATGAACGGCTCAATATCCTTGGCGGTGCCCCACCGGGCAGAGCCGTACTCCATGCCGTGGCGGTACTTCTTGGCGTTTTTTCCACGCAAATAGACCGCCAGCCGTAACCCTGCACCGCAGCACAAGCCCACCAGCAAATCGAGCGGATGCAAGCTGGGCAGCGGGTTCGCAAACGCCACCGGAACGGTGCCCATCATCGCCATGATCTTATCCCCCAGCTCTTTGCCCTCGGCAAGCCGCCACGCTTCGCCAATGTTGGTTGCCACCAGCCCCAGCAAAATATAGGGCAGATACAGTGCCAGCAGCTTTGTCAGCTTTTTCGTGGTCACAGTCCACGCTCCTGTTCCTTATGCCGGACTTTGCCGGGGAGTTCTGCCGCCGCCTGCACCAGTTCATGCAGTTTTGCCAGCACCGAGGGGCGTTTGTCTTTGTTCAGCAGAGATGCCGAATACTCTTTGAACGCCGAGTTGAAGGCTTCTGCATCCGGGGCTTTGAAAAAGACCAGATACCGGGGCGGCACTTCGGAGGTGTCCTTGCGGATGGCATAGTCGATGCCGTACTTTTTGGCGTAGCGTTCCAGCCCACGGATGCCGGTCTTGCTGATCTCCACGCTGGACACACCCCGGTTCTGCCGCAGAAGAGTGCGGACACTTTGCTTACCTTGGGATGTCTTGGACTGGTACAGCCGAAACGCCGCCTTTACCGCCCGCAGGACAGTCCGGGCAGACAGCTTTGTGGTGGAGATCATAATGTTGAATGACTTTTGTTCGATTTCTTCCTGCACTGCCATCACCTCCCATGCAGCAGGGTGATTTTAGCGGTCATGCTCTGCCGGGGGCTTGGTGCGGGGCTTTTCTGTGGGAGGTTCATCGGGCACCGGCAGCACCAGCAGGCGGTTGCCCAGCTTCAGAAAGGCTTCCGGCTGATGGAAAAGCTGCTCGTACTTCTGTGCCATCTCCGGGGTCAGGGATGCAAAATCCTCCTCGCCCAGACCCACCACCAGAAAAGTCCCGGCAACGGCATCGTACATCTGTCCGTTCTCATCCCGCAGGGCACGATTCAGGGGCAGACCCATGAGCTTACCGTCATCGGCATAAACGATGGCAACCGGGTCGGCAAAGGGATAGCTTGCGCCGATGGAGCCGCCCACAGCCTGCTGCAAAGCCTTCAGGTCGTTATCGATCTCGACCTGCTGCGGATGCTGTCCCGGCGCAATTTTCAGCACCGACAAGGTGTTTTCTTCCATGTGAATCCTCCTTTCCGTTCGGTCCAATCTCGCCGCTTCGTGCCGCCTGCATCAAAGCCGCCACGAAGAAGCCGAAAATGGCACCTGCCTCAAAAAATGCGAAACCGATAAAAAAGTTCAGCATGGCACACCTCAGTCGATGCAGATGCAGGTCAGCTTCTGCCCATCTGCCATCAGGGTGGTGCTGTGACTTTCCAGATAGGTCTGAAAGCGGTAAATATCCTCCACCGTCAGGGACACGATGGCTCCGTGCCCATCGGTGCGGTAGAAGATGACCGGGCCAGTCAGATACCGCTTGCCTGCCAGCTTGAGGACCTGCGCCGGATTGTGGCTGATAAACAACGGTGCGCCCTTCACGGAGATCAGAGCATCGTCCTCATCGAAGCAGGGCAGAACGGAAGGGGCATCCTCCTCCACGATAATGGTCAGTTCCATGTCCGGACCGATAGCGGCAAGGTAGACATTCTCGCTTGCCATTTCGCTCAAGCACGATGCCGCCTGTTTCAGCATGGACAGGATGTTCACATCCACCGTGATTTGCGGTGCATGGGGAGCGGAGTGAAAAGGAATCGTGTTATTCATAGGCGTTACCTCCAAATTTTTGCAAACAAAAAAGACCCTATCGGGTCTTACATTACGGGTCAGCGCTCGTTGCGGCGCTGCTGCTTTTTCTGCCACGCATCCAGAAGCTGGATGATCTTCTCCTCCATTTGCTTGGGCGTGTAGCTGCGAGGGAAATACTTTCGCAGGGTCTCGTTTTTGATGGTCACGGTGTCTTTCTCGCTCTTTTTCTCCTGTCCCATCACATCAAAGGCTTTTTCGTAGCTGAACTCTCCCTGCTGAGCCATCTTTTTCAGTTGCTGCGCCTGCGATAAGGACGGCGCATTCTGGGTGTCCTCCATGGCTTCTAAAAAATCCCGCTGTTGGCTTTCGTCCAGATAGGACAGCTCCACAGCGGGATTGAAGGAGATTTTCTTTTCGTCTACCATGTCCAGCAGTTCCGGGATAAGGTTGGTCAAGCGGATGAAACGCTGGATTTGCGTTTTGCTCTCACCTGCATCACTGGCGACCTGTTCAACCGACCACAACTTCTGACCAACTTGGTCAGAAGTTAAATCTGACCTAGCACCTTGATTTTTTAGAGCTTCCAGCTTCATTTTGTAGGCGAACACCCTTTCACTGGGCAGAATGTTCTCACGTTGGAGATTGCTGTCCACCATGAGCAAAACAGCGGCATCATCATCCATATTGCGGACGATAACAGGCAGCGTATCCAGCCCGGCAAGCTGTGCAGCGTGCTGACGGCGGTGCCCGGAGATGATCTCGTAGCCACCTTCCAGGCGTGGACGTGCGGTCAGCGGAGAAAGCGCACAGATCGGCTGCTTTAAGATCCTCAGCGAGTCCAGCGTGGCTGCCGGCATCCGCCGTATCGAGGCCACCACCGCCTACGGTGTGCTGAACCTGCTGGATGAGCGCACCGAGCAGCTGGCCAAGACCGCCGTTGCCCTGAAGGCCAACAACCTGAAGGATGCCCCGGCCCGTGCCGAAGCCCTGACCGCTGAACTGAAAGAGACCAACAAGCAGCTGGACATCCTGAAAGCCGAGATGGCCTCCGCCAAGATCGACGGCCTGTTCGAGAATGCTGCCGACATCGACGGCGTGCGCATCGTCTCCGCCTACCTGACCGGCACCGGCGCTGACACCCTGCGCGACATGGTCGATAAGGTCCGCGATAAGGCCCCCAACGCTGTCACCGTGCTGATCGGCAGCGACGGCAGCAAGACTATGATGGCCGTTGGCGTCTCCAAGAACGCCCAGGCCCGCGGCCTGAAGGCTGGCGCTCTGGTCAAGAAGATCGCTGCCATCGCAGGCGGCAACGGCGGCGGCAAGCCCGATTTCGCCATGGCCGGTATCCGCGATACCTCCAAGATCGACGACGCCCTGAACGCCGTGCCCGAGATCGTCAAGGCTGAAATGCAGTAAATCCACAGCGCAAGCTGTTTCGGATTCCAGAATAAAGGAGGGAAAATCCGATGGACGATTGCCTGTTCTGTAAGATCGCTGCAGGGCAGATCCCCTCGAACAAACTGTACGAGGACGATCAGCTGCTGGCTTTCTACGACATTGACCCCCAGGCCCCGACCCACTTCCTGGTCATCCCCAAGCAGCACATTGACTCTGCTGCCGCCCTGACCGAGTGCGACGCCGCCCTGCTGGGCCACATCTATGCCGTTATTGCGGACCTGTGCCGCCAGCTGGGCGTGGCCGAGAATGGTTACCGCGTTGTCACCAACGTGGGCGCCGACGGCGGCCAGAGCGTCAAGCATCTGCACTTCCATGTGCTGGCAGGCCGCAGCCTGGCATGGCCTCCGGGCTGATGCCAGCCGCAGCATCACTTTATAAAACGAAATGAGGTAGCTATCATGGCTGATACCTATACTTTGCATATCGCGGGTCTGACCCGTGAACTTCCCATCTGCAAGGTCAATGACCATCTGGACATTGCCGCCTTCATCATGTTCAGTGATGTGGAGCTGACCGAGGCTTGCGCCGCCGCGCTGCTGAAGAAAGCCCCCGAGTTTGACGTGATCCTGACCGCTGAGGCCAAGGGCATCCCCCTGGCTTACGAGATGGCCCGCCAGAGCGGCAAGTACTGGATCCCCGCCCGCAAGGGTGCCAAGCTCTACATGAAAGAGCCTGTCATCATCGAGGATCAGTCCATCACCACCGCCGGCAAGCAGACCCTTGTCATCGACAAGAAGGACATCGATTATATGAACGGCAAGCGCATCCTGATCGTGGATGACGTCATCTCCACCGGCGGCTCTCTGCACGCCCTGGAGACCCTGGCCGCCAAGAGCACCGGCACCGTTGTTGGCTGCTGCGCCGCCCTGGCCGAAGGGGATGCCGCCAAGCGCACCGACATCTTCTTCCTCGAGCCGCTGCCGCTCTTTGCCCATTAAGTAAGATGAAACGCAAACTTGCCATTTTTGGCCTTTGCTTTGCAGGGGCCGAGCTGTTTGCGGCAAACATGCCGCCGCTGGTTCTGGTGCCTGCGGCGGCACTTTTGCTATTGCTTTTATTTTTAAGTATAGCCCGCCGCAGCAGAGCTCTTCCGCTGGTACTTGGTGCCGTAGCGGGGCTTTGCTGGTTTTGCGCGTTCAGCTTTGCAGTGTTCCGCCCTGTGCGGGCGCTGGCAGGCCAGACGGTGACCTGTATGGTTACTGTTGAAACGGATGCCACAGCCGCCTACCAGAACGGCCGGCTGCGGGGCACATTAACGGTCACCGGCATCAACGGCAAAAGCTGCCATTTTAAAATGCGCAGCAACGGATTCCCCGCCCAGGAGCCAGGGGAGACCTTCACCGCCGATTTTACCATGACCGACCTGCCCAAAGATGCCTACCGGGCATCCCGATTAAGCCGCGGCATCCTGCTGCAAGGCGAGTACACCGGCGGCTATAAAACGGGTGCTGACAGCTGCGCCCCGCGCTTTGCACTCTACCGACTGCGGAAAAATGCTTCAGCGCTGCTGCGCCGGTGGCTGCCGCGGGATTTAGGCAGCCTCGAAGCTGCCATGCTGTTAGGGGATAAGGCCGCCCTGCCGGACACCGTGCAGGATACCTTCCGCGCGGCGGGCATCTCGCACCTGCTGGCCGTATCGGGCCTGCATCTGGCGCTGCTGTGCGGGTTGTTCTCTTTTGGCCGTCGCCGTCGGTTTTATCGGCCGCTGATCCTTGTGCGGGCGGCGGTAGCCGTGTTTTACATGCTGCTTACCGGCCTGCCGATCTCGGTTTTGCGGGCTGGCATCGTCTTTCTGCTGGTGCTGCTGGGAGATTGGTTCTACCAGCCCATCGACCTGCTCACCCTCACGGGTGCGGCGGCCGTTTTGCTGGGCCTGCAAAACCCTTACGCGCCCTGCGACATCGGCTTTCAGCTTTCCTTCTGCGCCGTGCTGGGCGTGCAGGCATCCGTGGCGCTTACCCGTTGGGAAGAAGCGCATATCCCCGGCCAGGATGCCAAGGGCTGGCAGGCCCAACTGCGCCGCGCCGGGCTAACTGTGCTTTCCACTGTGCAGACGGCGGCGCTGGCATCGCTGGCGACCCTGCCGGTGCTGGTCGCCCAGGGCCTGACAACCAGCGGTGTGGGTGTCCTTGCCAACTTGCTCACGGTCTGGATGCTCCAGCCCGCACTGGTACTGGGCCTTGTCGTGCTGGCTTTGCAAATTGTCGCCATCCCGCTTGCCATTGCGGCCCCGCTGGCCCATATGGCTAGTTTCCTGCTGGCGGTCTGGCTGCGGATTTTTTACGCGCTGGCCTCCTGGTGCGCTGCCCTGCCGTTGGCCCGGCTGTACCTCCCGCGGGAGTACACGCTGCTGGTGCTGGTCCTGCTGGGCATACTGGCGCTGGTATATTATGCGGCGGGCAGGTTCCGCTGGTTCCTGCCGGCGGGGGTGGTTTGCGCGGCAGTGGCCATTGTGCTGGGTGTGCAGATGCAGAAAGGCGTTGTTACCATGGCGCTTGTAGGCACCGCAGGCAACCCGGCGGTCGTCTGTGTGCAGGATGGCCAGGCGGTGGTGCTGTTCCGTGGCGGGGAAACCAACCTGCGCGCCGTGCGCAGCTACCTGGCCGACCACGGCGCCGCCGAGCAGGTGCTTACGGTGGATCTGCGCCGCAGCGGCACAGAAATCACCTTTGACACCGAGGAAATATGCACTGCCCAAACTACGGGCGCCTACACCACCCGGCCTATTTTAAACGGCCTGACGCTGGACATCTACCACACCTCCGGCGGCAATCTGGCCGTGGTAGGGGATGGCCGCAGTCACATTGCCGTCATGGCAGGTAGCACCGCCCTGTCTGCGCCGGTGGCGGTGGACGTCCTCTGCGCGGCGGGGGCGCTGTCGGATTCGGTACAGCCTGCCGCCATCCTGACCACCGCATCTTCGCCCCGCTGGCTTGACCAGCCGGGCGTCCAGCAGGTATACTATGGGCAGGACATTCCCTTTATCCAACTGCGGCCCGGCCGCTCGCTCCAGATCAAGGAGGCAGAACGCGTTGCTTTACAGTGAAAACGAACTGAATAAACGGCTCCGCTCCGGCTGCGGGCTGTACTACTTTTACGCTGCCGACGAGGCCCTCGTCCACACCGCCGCCCAAAAAGCGCTGAAGGTGCTGAACGAGGATGACCCCGAGACCACCGTGCTGGACGGCCCCGCGCCCCGGGTGGAGGAGATCGTGCTGGCAGCGGGCACCATCTCCTTCTTCGGTGGGCGTTCGCCCGCAGTGCAGCACCGAACCTGCCCGCATTGGAAGAACAGCTTGCCGATGTCATGCGCGAAGCCGACAGGCGCGGCTACATCATTGTGAATTCCTGCATGGAGCAGAAATACGGCACCGAATTTTGGCGTCCGGCCTTGTTCGCCATGCTTACTGCTGTGCAGCAGGGGCGTGTCAACGCCATCATGGTGCAGAGCCTTGACCGGTTGAGCCACGACATTACAACCTTGTACCGCATCCTGCGCTTTCTGCAAAATTACGGTGCAGTGCTGATTACGACCGAAACCAATCTGCAATATGAACTCTATCTGACGGGGCTGGACGCACGCTTGCTGCGCCGCCACAACCGAAAACCAATTTACTATGTGGAGTGTGAAGAACGATGAAAGAACCTGTGCAAATGCCGTTGCAGGCGTCCGCCTGCGAAATTGAAAAAATCACCCTGCCGCAGATTGTCAGCATCAAGCAGGCAAGTGAAATTATGAATCTGCCGCCGTATTACCTGCGGCGTGTCTGCCGCGAGAATCCTGACCTTGCATTTCAGTCCGGTGTTAAGTGGTATATTAACCTTGGTAAACTGGCGGCTTACTACAACAAAAAAACGGAGCAATCGGAATAATGGCATCGGCAAAACTTATGATACCCAAACGCAGCGCCCCCTATTATGTACTGACCGCTAATGTGACTGTACACGGAAAAAGGGTGCGGCGATATGGGCGCTTTGACTTTGACCCCACTGTGTTGAAAACCCACCGCCAGCGTGAAAACGCTGCCATTGAAGCCGCACTCGTTTTTGAACGCGCAGAGCAGCAGAAAGCCGACGATGAAAAAGATGGCAAAAACACGCCCTTTCGAGATGCAGCAAGAGCATACATTGATTCCAAAAAATCGATGCTTGATCCCTCCGTTCGTCTGGAGGGCGACTACGAACAGCATAAGAATAAAGCCAACACCACAGCAGGTAAGGAAACCATGCTGCGCCGAATCTGCGAAATCAGCCCGGCATTTGCAGAAATGCCGATTTCAAAGGTAAATAAGCGCGAATGCGAGAAGTTTCTGGATCTGCTGGGTGAGGCCGATGTGCGCAGCGTGAAAGGGTATGCGGTGCTGAAACCCAACGCAAAGCAATATAAGAAACTGTCCTGTCCCCAAATTGCAGCACAATGCTCCATACAGACAAAATCTGTAGAGCGAGTGTTCCGCGGAGAGCGTACCACACTAAAAACAGCACAGGAAATTGCAGCAGCTCTCAAATGTAAGCCCGAAAAGCTGTTTCATATTGAACTGGATCACCGCCCTATTGCACGAAAAACCATCAAGGAGTATGCCATCTTTCTGCGGCTCGTAATGCAATATGCCGAACGCGAGTACGGCATAGACAACGATACCCAAACACTCGCGGTTAAAGGTACGCGCAGCCGCCCGGTAGACTGCCTGCACCCGGAAGAAGTAGAGGCTCTTTTTAAGGTGCTGCCGCGCTGTTCCACACTGGAGCAAGTCATCGTTATGGGGCTGCTGAATACCGGAATGCGGCGCGGTGAGTTAGCCGGGCTGACATGGGAAGATATTGACTTCGACCACTGCACCGTCCATGTGGATAAGTCACTGCTCATAGTGAACAAAGGCTATCACCTAACGACCACGAAAGAGGACAACGTCCGTGACATAGATGTAGCACCCGAATTTATGGAATATCTGAAAACCTACCGTGACCAATGGCTTGCACAAAAGCACCGTATGGGCAGTGCTTGGCAGACCTGCATGGACGGAAAGTGGGAATCGTACCGGGAATCCCTGCAAAAGCTGCGCGGGAAAAATTTTATCGTTATCAATGATTTCGGCTGGCCCATCAGCCCCGACCACTATGGCAAAATTGTTGACCGCGTGGCTGAGAAAGCGGGCATCCGCAAAATCCACCCGCATATGTTTCGCCACACCTTTGTCAGTATCCTGCTCTCCAACCCGGACATCGGCGTTGCCACAGTAGCCGCCGAAGCAGGTCATGCCCAACCCAGCACGACACTGGCAATTTATACGCAGGTCTACCACAAGCGGCAGGATTCCATCCGCAGCCAGATGAGCGAGACGCTCTACAAGAGAAAAACTCCTGAAAGATGAAAAGGACGTGCAAACTTTACGCTTGCACGTCCTTTTTTGGTGGGCCATGCAGGATTCGAACCTGCGATAACTCGGTTATGAGCCGAGAGTTCTAACCGCTGAACTAATGGCCCGCATATTACAATCCACCGAGGAGCCGAAAGGTGCTCGTAGATGAATTGTAGATGAAAGCGGAAATTATCTCGAGAAAAAGTGAATAATCCGCGGTGAATCGTTACTTTGCGGGAAACGGAATTCTAACATCCAATGTTTATGAGCCGAGAGTTCTAACCGCTGAACTAATGGCCCGCACAGTTGTATTTTATATTATAGCAGAATTTTCTCCCGTTGCCAAGAGGTATGTCCCCTTTTCTTTGCATACAATGGCGGTAAAAGGGGGCGTTGATTCATGCGGCGCAGGGGGTTCTTTTGGGCGGTTTTTCTGCTTATCATTTACTTTACAGCACCGTTCTGGGGGTGGCGACATAGCGGTTTCGCCCCCATCACTGTCCCCGATACCACGCCTGCGCCCTCACCCACCGCAGAGCCTGCAGCCAGCCAGCCCTACCATGCCGTATGGGTCAGCTATCTGGAGTGGCAGCAGGTAGATTTTTCCTCCGCGCAGGCCTTTTCAGCAGATATTTCCGCCATGTTCGACAATATCGCTGATTTGGGGGCCACCGTGGTGCTGGTCCAGGTGCGTCCCTTTGGCGATGCCCTCTATCCCAGCGACTACTACCCTTTCAGCCATCTTTGCACCGGCACCCAGGGGCAAGGCCCCGGCTTTGACCCCCTGGCCCTGCTGGTGCAGGCGGCCCACGCCCGTGGCCTGCAGCTGGAAGCCTGGATCAACCCCTACCGGCTGCAAAGCGGCAGCATGCCTCTACTGTGTGCCCAAAGTCCCGCCCTGCTCCACCCGGAGTGGACCAAAACCACCTCCACTGGCTTATACCTAAACCCCGCCAGTGCTGAGGTCCGCGCTTTCATCTCCGATGCCGTCGCCGAGCTGTGCCATAACTATGACTTAGACGGCATCCACTTTGACGACTACTTTTACCCCACCACCGACCCTGCCTTTGACGCTGACGACTACGCTGCCGCAGGCACAGCTCTTTCGCTGGACGATTGGCGGCGGCAAAACGTCAACGCCCTGATGGCCCTGTGCTACCGAACCGCCCACCAGTACGGTGTACGGTTCGGTGTCGCACCCATTGGTGACCCGGACCGCAGCTACGCCGACCAATACAGTGATGCCGCCCTATGGCTGGCACAGGGCGGCTATGTGGACTATCTGATGCCCCAGCTGTATTGGGGGCAAAACTACACCAAAAACGGCAGCACAGCCCAAAGCCTGTGCCAGCTGGCCGCGCGGTGGGCAGCCCTGCCCCGGGCCGAGGACGTTACCCTGGCCGTCGGGCTGGGGGCCTACCGCATCGGCGATGGCGACGGCAGTGACACCCCCGGTGAATGGTCGACCGGCCACAGCCTGGCCGACCAACTGGCCGCACTGAACACACTTGGCATCGATTACATTGGGCTGTACCGTTACGATTCTCTATTTAACAACACCGCCTATCCCACCCTGGCCGCGGCCGAGCAGGACAGCGTGGCGCAAATCTGGCGCGGCGACTAAACTCAGCAGCCCGGGTGGGTGTTCAGCCGGTAGCCGACCTTAAACACGGTCTGTATCTCCTTATCCAGGCCCAGCTTGGTGCGCAGACGGTTGATATGTACATCCACCGTGCGGCTGGCGCCCACATACTCGTAGCCCCAGGCCGTGGTCAGCAGTTCGCCGCGGGTCAGCGCCAGGTCTCGCTTGCGGATCAGCATCTCCAGCAGGGCATATTCCCGCGGGGTCAGCCGCACAGGCTTGCCGTTTTTCCACACGCGGCGGGCGGTCAAATCTACCCGCAGGTCATTGAGGGCAAACACCTCATTGCGCCGGGCCGCTGCCTCCTGAGCCGCTTTTACGATCATATCTTTCGTCATGGCTGTTTCCTTTCGTTGTTATTTACTATATATAATAACGACAGATGTTTCGGATTTGTTACAATTTCGGCCATTTTTTTTATTTTCCCCAGCCATTTGTTGATTATTGGGGCCTTTTCCCCCGGGTTTCCTACACTTTTCAACATAGTTTTCCCCAACCGTGTTGAAAACTTATGTTTTACGTTATATCGTACAATGGCCAAAATTACACCTTTTTCCTGTAGAAATCACTACCAGGTTTTCCACAAAGGGGATGGACTTTTCCCCTGCTGATTCCGAGCGTTGCGGCGAGTTTTGCAAAGTTTTCCACGGAATAAAAGGTTCGTTGTACCAGCAGTTTTTTGTTGTTTCCACGGGATTCAACCGTGTTTTCAACATTTTCAACATAGTTTTCCACATTTCCAATGTGTAAAAGAATGGATTCTTGTTGAAAACCCGGTCGAAACTGTTTAAAACTCATAGTTGTAAATAAATTGTAACAGATTTTCACCATCTGTCTAATGGCTCATTTTCCGCAAAACAAAGGGATTTTTGCACTTTTTGCTAATATTTCAAAGTCCATTCATATGTCGTTCAAAATTTTAGTCCATGCTATAGAATGTACAAGAAAAGGAGGATCCCCTATGAAAGAGACCACACCGCCAAAGGACCCTAAAAAGAAACTTTGGATTGGTTATACCGTTATTATCGCGATTTTGTTTGCCTGCAACCTGTTCCTGTTCCCAGCCATGATGCAGGCCAAAGTCAAAAGCGTGAACTACAGCACCTTCCTGCAGATGCTGGAGAACAAGCAGCTTTCCACCGTCCAGATCGAAGATCAGCAGATCTACTTTGTGGATAACGAGAATAACTCCTACAAGACCAACGCCATCGCCCAGGATAACAACCTGGTCACCCGGCTGGAGGATGCAGGGGTCGAGTTTGGCACTGTCTACCAAAGTCCTACCATCTGGGACAGCCTGCTGAACCTGGCCATCTCGCTGCTTCCGATGATCCTGCTGTTCTGGTGGCTGAACCGCTACATCGGCAAAAAAATGCAGAGCATGGGCGGCGCTAACTCGATGCTGTTCGGCGGTGGCAAGTCCGGCGCCAAACAGTACGTGGTGGACGACAAGACCGGTATCAAGTTCAACGACGTGGCCGGTGAGGACGAAGCCAAGGAGAGCCTGCAGGAAATCGTCGACTTTTTAAACAACCCCCAAAAGTACGAGGACATCGGCGCCAAAATGCCCAAAGGCGTGCTGCTGGTAGGCCCTCCGGGTACCGGCAAAACGCTGCTGGCCCGCGCTGTGGCTGGCGAGGCCGGCGTGCCCTTCTTCTCCATCGCCGGCAGTGAGTTTGTGGAGATGTTCGTGGGCATGGGTGCCTCCAAGGTGCGTGACCTGTTCAAGCAGGCGGGTGAAAAAGCGCCCTGCATCGTGTTTATCGATGAGATTGATACCATCGGCAAAAAGCGTGATGGTGCCAGCGGCCTGGGCGGCAACGACGAGCGTGAGCAGACCCTGAACCAGCTGCTGACCGAGATGGACGGCTTCGACGCCACCAAGGGCGTTGTGATTCTGGCCGCCACCAACCGGCCGGAATCCCTGGACCCGGCCCTGACCCGCCCCGGCCGTTTTGACCGCCGCGTACCCGTGGAACTGCCTGACCTGAAAGGCCGCGAGAGCATCCTGCGCCTGCACGCCAAAAAGGTCAAGATTGGTCCCGACTGCGACTTTCCCGTTGTGGCCCGCATGACCCCCGGTGCTTCCGGCGCTGAGCTGGCCAACATCATCAACGAAGCCGCGCTGTGCGCCGTACGCCACCACCGCAAGGCCGTGACCCAGTACGACCTGCAGGAGGCCGTGGACACCATCCTGGCCGGTGCGCAGAAGAAGAACAAGATCCTGAACGACAAGGAAAAGTGCATCGTGGCGTACCACGAGGTCGGCCACGCGCTGGTGGCGGCGCTGCAATCCCACAGTGCGCCGGTACAGAAGATCACCATCGTGCCCCGCACGTCGGGTGCGCTGGGCTTCACCATGCAGGTGGAGGACGGCGACCACACCCTGATGACAAAGGAAGAGATATTGGATAAGATTGCCACCTTCACCGGCGGCCGCGCGGCCGAGGAGCTGATCTTCCACTCCATCACCACCGGTGCCTCCAACGATATTGAGCAGGCCACCAAGATGGCCCGTGCCCTGATCACCCGCTACGGCATGACCGAGGACTTTGACATGGTGGCCCTGGAGACCGTGAACAACGCCTATCTGGGCGGCGACGCCAGCCTGGCCTGCAGCGAGCAGACCGCCAGCCGCGTGGACGCCAAGGTGGTGGAGATCGTGCAGGAGCAGCACAAGAAGGCCTACAAACTGCTGGCCGACAACCGCCGCAAGCTGGACGAGATTGCCCAGTACCTGTACGAAAAAGAGACCATCTCCGGCGAGGAGTTTATGCGGATTTTGAACGCACAGCCGCAATTGCCCGCCGCCACACCGGCAGATTCTACAAACAACAGCCTATAAATTTGGATGGTTTTTGTTCAATTTTTGCTTGACGAACGCCGTCCTGCCCTGTATCATTAAAGAAAACCTGCCAGTGAGAGGGGGCAATACAAGAGTGACTTTTGAAGACTTGCAGGAACTGCTGGCAGAGCAGTTCAGCTGCGACACATCCGAGCTGGAACGCGGTGTAACGCTGGCCGATTTGGGCGCCGACCATGAGGATATGGTCGAGTTGGCCTGGGGGCTGGGCGAAGCCGTGGGCACCGAAATCGATGAAAGTGATTTGAGCGTTGATTTCACGATCGGCGAGCTTTGGCGCTTTGTTCATGACGCAGAAGAAAATGCTGACCTGTGACCTTTACACTTCCCGCAGCAAATGATAAGAGCCTGTCCTTATTGAAAAGGACAGGCTCTTTTGTTCATGTTTGCGTAAGGGTTTAACCGCGGGTGCCCACAACGCTGGAATCAGTGCTCCAGCCCTGCAGGTCGGTGGGGGTCAGGCTGGATTGCCAGCTTTCGTGCTGCTCCTCCCATTGGTCCCAGGCTGCCTGGCTGCGGATGGTGGTGCCGGTCTCAAAGGCATCATCCCATGGGTTGGCCGGGTCAGGGTCGGTGGGGTCCCAGCCACGCTTCTCGGTATCGGCGGGGTCGGTGTAGATGGTGCCGGGCTTGCCCATGGGGCCGGGGTTCTCGGCGTCGGCGTAGATCAGCACCGGCGTGCCCAGTGGGCAATTATCGTAGATCCACTTGACATCCACCACTTCCAGCCGGATGCAGCCCAGGCTGGCCGAGGTACCCAGCAGGTTGTACTCATCGTACTCGATGTCGTCCTTGTGCTGGCTATAGTAGGGCACGCTGTGGAACAGGTAGGAGTCAAAAATACGTGTGGCGTACTGCCCGTAGCTGGGGCCCATCAGCAGCCGCCAATCGTAATCCACCGGCGTGGCATAGTAGCCCAGCGGGGTGTCCACGCCGCCGCTGCACACCATGGCCATAAAGGGCACCGTGTAGCGGCCGTCCTCGTCGGCAGTGTAGACCGTCACCACGTTGGCATCGCGGTTCACGGCCAGGAAGTACGGTGTGCCCTCTTTTGCCTGCAGGGTCATGCCGTAGGGGGCATACTGCTTTTCCAGCTCCTCCATGATGGTTTTGCCGGCGTCGTTCCAGGTGGAAGGGTCGGTGACCTGCGGGGCATCCTTGGTGGCGTTGCTGGCCGTCGATGCCATGGTCTTGGCCTCCTCGGGCGTCTGGGTGGGTTCCGGCGTGGGTTCTACTTCCTCCAGCACGGTCTCCACTTCCTGCTTAACTTCCTGCTCGATTTCCGGGAGCACATCCTTAGTTTCTCCGCAGGCAGAAAGCAGCACAGCCGCCAGCAGTACCGGCAAAATACGGCGCACAATCGTCATAGTTTCTCCTTAATGTTGCTTTGTTACACCGTACTCGGTGCTTACGAATTTTTCAAAGGCCACAAAGCTGCGGCGGACCTTTTCGGTCTCGATGCAGTAGGCCATGCGGAAGTAGCCCGGGCAGCCGAAGCTGTCGCCCGGTACCAACGCCAGGTCATATTTCATGGCTTTCTGGCAGAAGACTTTGGCGTCCTTCTCCAGCGCTTTCGGGAAGATGTAAAAGGTGCCGTCCGGCTTGCAGACCGTAAATCCCAGGGCTTTCAGCTCATCGTAGATCAGCTCCATGTTCGTCTCGTAGACAGACAGGTCGCTGGTCTCCTCCAGACATTCGGCCACGGCGCGCTGGAACAGGCCCGACGGGCAGTTATGGCCGGTGCCGCGGGAGATCTGGCCGCACATCGGCACGATGTAGGCGGCATCCTCGCAGCGGGGGTTGGCCGCCACATAGCCGATACGCTCGCCCGGCACGCTCAGACTCTTGGAGAAGGAGTAGC
>OHAH01001285.1_pt1 | contig 16663 bp, 9 predicted proteins | sample 1577071 | NCBI WGS metagenome assembly OHAH01 (sample SAMEA3541520, study PRJEB24748) | human gut metagenome | biome: human gut; feature: human-associated habitat; material: faeces | place: China | collected 2012 | reverse complement strand
GGGGAAGATGTCGCGCAGCGACAAAAGGGGGAGTCTGGCGCGTTAGCGCCTGAGAGGGCGAGCCAGTTTCCGGGAGGGCGGCAAAGTTTACGCCCCCGCCAAGCCTGAGAGGGTTCAAAACAAGCAGCCACCCCACACAAGGAGGAACACACACCATGAAACATTGTGCAAAAAAACTGCTGGGCCTTGCGTTTGCGCTGGCTCTGTGCCTTGCAGTGGGTGGAACTGCGCTTGCCCAAACGCCGGAATTTGCCGAAGCGCCCGCCGCTCTGCCGGAGCAGGAAATGCTTGCCTACGAGCAAAACGTTACCGCCGAACCGGGCACGAACACCACCGGCAACCTTGCAACCGATGGCTATCAGGTGACCATCCCCACCACCGTGGAGGTGAAAAGCGGGGAGAATAAGGATAAGCTGAAAGTTAAGGCACAACTGAAGCAGTGGCGCACGTTGAATATCGGCATTACGTCGCAAAATAGTTGGCAGCTGAAATATCAGGACGCAGCTGCGGGTGCAGATACGCCGAAGGTGGATTATACGCTGTCGGAAGGGACGAGTGACGATGTACCTGCTGACTGTGAGTGGCAGTATCAGCCGGACACGAAAACGCTCAGCTTCTCTACAACAAAAATGCAACCGGGCACTTCGCTTGAAGAGGATATGAAGCGGGTCAGAAGTTCTTCCTATGAACTTCCTATTACCGTCCCGACCCCCAGCCAAGCTACCATGAGCGGCACTTACTCCGATACGGTAAGCTTTGAGTTTGACCTTACCAAACAGTGCTTTACTTATATCATCAATGTCTATGGGCAGGAGGTCGAGCTGACAAGCGAAGCCTCCGGCACGAGCAGTGATTTCGGAAAAAAATATAAGGGCTTGCAGGCTGTGAATATGGCGGGCAATGCAAATGCCCCCTATACAGAGCAGTATGTTCTGGAATACGGCATCAACCCGGATGGCACTGTTATGGGCGCAGCCCCCGGTGCGTGGCAGCATACGGTTCCCACTGCGGGAGAAAAGCGCAAGGCAGTTGATGGCACAGAAAAAACCTTCACGGCAGAGGATGCCGCAGACTATGCCCTCCGGTGGGAGACCCTTGACCAGGTGACTATCGACCCGGCGGGGGACTATGCAACGAGCGAAGCTGCTGGCGATAAAACCAAGACCAAGACCATCGACCGGAACCTTGTGCGCAAGTGGTACTGGCTGGATGTGAACGGCGCTACGGATTACGCTGGTGATAGTGAAGATATCCACGGCAATCAGGGCGCACGCATCAGCGGTTATGTAAATATGCAGGTGTCCGTGGACGGAACGAACTGGTCGAGCTGGTTCTGGCAGTCTGACGGCGATGACTATTGGGGACAGTTCCCCTATGGCATCCACTTTAAGCTGGGCTTCCACCATGTCAAAAACGGCTATGTCTATGATACAGGCACAAACGGTGGTGTTAAGATCATTGCAAATAAACAGGAAACTGAAACCAAGCCCGGAAAAAAAGAGGGCGATACCACCTACTATGTGTACACGGGTGAACTGACCGGTGAGCCGACCGGCGAGGATTCGTACAAGAATGTCCGCTATTGCTACATCCCCTGCTATAAAAAAGGCCTGACCTATATGGCAAACCAAGGCACGGGCGGCAAGGAAGATGTCAATGGGGCTAACAAGCCGCGCACGAACGTGCTGTATCAAGAAGGCTATGCGCTGGAAAGCCCGGAAGATTTGAATATTCACGCGCCTTCCGCCGACATGGTGTTTGCCGGGTGGAGCACAAAATCTACCTATACCACAGGGGATACGCTTTATCAGGTGGGCACACTTGTCAGCACGGTCAACTGGGAAAACTACACAGACCAGAAAGACTTGAACAAACGACCACAACTTAACGGAACACAGGACAAGCAAAAGCGCGAGCTTTACGCCATTTGGGGCTATAAAACCGATATCAAAATCGCCTTTGAGAACCAATGGGGCAGTACGGATAAGGATGCCACAGGCGTGTTTGCGACCGTCCAAAAAAGAGGCTTTGAACACGAGAAGACACTGAAAACCGATGAAATTGTGATTCCCGGGCAGAAGCTGACGCTGAAGATGAGCGACCCTGATGTGACCGCCGCGATCGACGCTGCAACAACTGCTGTGGGCAACGGCGCGACCAAGGAAAAGATATGGGATCTTGAACAAGAATACACCATCACGGTACCCCAAAACAAAACCGCTACGCTCCGGTTTGAGATCCTGCGCAAGCGCTACCTGCTGAACGTTATGGCAGTGCTTTCTACGAGTGGAAATACAGTTGCATTACCCGCTGACGCAGCAGAGGCGGCGAAGTATGGAACTTTCCATGTGAAGTCCAACGGTAGTTACCAGACTGCTGGAGGTGAAAGTAAAGTTTCTGTTTACCAGTGGCTGCGCAACTACGGCGGGTCGTATGAGGTTTGCGAGGTTGAAGCAAACACCGGGTATCAGTTTGTAGAATTTATGAGACCGGCTGGTAAAGGTCTGACATCGGCTGGTACTAGTACAAACATCACGGGTACCCTGACCGGCAAGAACGAGAACCTCAGCTATTTTGGCGGAGATACCACTACCTACGAGGGCGATACCATTTATGTGGTGTTTGAGAAGGTCACGGCAACCCCCGGCTCCACCACCCCCATGCCCGGCCCAAGCCTTGCCCCGGCGAGGAAAGCCCTGACCCTGCGCTACCACGCAAACTTTGACCCGAATGAGGAGCTTGCTCTTGACCTTGACCCCGACCCCCTGCTGGAGGATATGGACGAGGACTTTGGCTTTGACCCCGATCCCCTGCTGGAGGACGTAGACGATGCCCTTGAGGGAGCGGTAAAGACTGTGAGCTACCAGCCCGGCGAGGATGTTGTTCTGCGCAACTGTATGTTTGAGCGCAGCGGCTACGTTTTTGTGGGCTGGAACACAGAACCGGACGGCACAGGCAGACTGTACAGGGTAAACGGCGTGCCCATAACCGACTGGGCAGCGGGCGATACGGTAGACCTTTACGCCCAGTGGAAAAAGCCCGACCACCTGAAGCCTGTGGTAGACAACGAACCATTTGTCCCGACTGACCCCGATACCCCGCCGGAAGAGCTGGACCCCGGCTTTGGCATAGACCCTGACGCCGACCCCGCAGACGAGGAAGGCCCCGCCGATGATGCGGATGCCGTAGACGATGCCCCAGCCGTTGCGGACGAGGAAGCAGCCGCAGCCCCGCCGGAAGAGCTGGACTTCGGTTTTGGCATAGACCCCGACGCCGCTGTGGGCGGCCCCGCCCCTTTTGTGAGATGGTAAAACCAGAATGCCCCCTGGTATCGCAGCGATACCAGGGGGCGTTTTGCTGCCATTTGGCAGGATAGAATGTTCTCAGAACCAGTTGATGTCCACGATGACCAGCTCCGGCGGATTGTTGATGCGGGGGACCGGCGTACCCTTGCCGTCGCCCAGACCGCGGCTGATGACGAGGGAGGTGTCGCCGATCTGGTGCAGACCAGCGGTCAGCGTGGGCAGGAAGCCCTGATCCGGCGTGTAAAGCCCGCCGATGCCGGGGATGCGGATCATCCCGCCGTGGGCGTGGCCGCAGAGCGCCAGATCGACCGGCACGTCAGAGAAGAAGCCGTCCTCCAGAAAATATTCCGGGTAGTGGACCAGCAGCAGCTTGAAGGCATCCAGCTGCTCAAAACTCTCGAAATATGCACTGGCGTACCGCTCGTAGGAAGCGGGTGCTTCGGCCACGCCGCCGATGGCGATGGTGTTGCCGTTCACCTCCAGCGTCTCAGTCTCGTCTGCCAGGAAGTAGACGCCGATGGCCTCCAGATCTGTCCCGATGGGGGAGTTGTGAAAAACGATCTTGGGCCATTCGTGGTTGCCGGGCACGTAGTACACCGGCGCGATCTTGACCAGCTCGGTGCACAGGTCGGTGACGACAGAATAGTCGTCCACCAGTTTGTCGTTCATGTCGCCGGTGATGGCGATGATGTCCGGTTTGAGCGCGGTGATCCGCTCGATCAGCTCCGCATTGTGGTCGCCGAACTCATGCAGATGCAGATCGGACAGCTGAACGACCCGGACGTTCGAGGTCAGCTTGTCGGACTGGACCTGATAGTAGCTCTCGACAAAGCTCTGATGCTTTGCAATAAGGGTGAAGATGCCCCACAGGGCTGCCAGCAGCACCGCCAGCCCCAACACGAACTGAAGGATGCCCAGGACGATTTTTTTCAAAGGGCCGAAACGGGCCTTGCGGGGTGCGTAATGAGAAGCCAAAGATTATCCCTCCTGTCTGGTTTTAGAGCGCATTGCCTCACGCAGCAGTGCGCGGATGGAATAAGCGTTGCTGGCCTTGCTCTCCGCAATGCCGATGGCGTATTCGTAGGTGGCCTCGGTGCTCTCGGCGTTGTAGGCCGCGATGAGGCGGTGGAAGTAATCGGCAAAGCTCTCAGCGTCCTCCATCCGGCACTGGTCGAAGAAGCCGATGAACTGCTGGCCGCCGTTGTAATAGACGGTGCCGCAGGTGGCCGAGGCTTCCTTCAGGAAGCCGGCAAACTGGTCCAGCATCGCGTTGCCGCGTTCGCGGCCGTAGGCGGTGTTGATCTGGCTCAGGTTGGTCAGCTCCACCACCACACAAACGGTATCGTCCGGCAGGACGCGGCCGCTGTTGTTCCGGATGAACAGATCGCAGGCGGTGCGGTTGGGCATATCCAGCGACTGCTCGGTGAAGAACAGGTATTCCACAAAGTCCTGGATACGGCCCAGCAGGATGGCGCCGCAGACGCCCAGGATGAAGAAGACCGCGACGCCCAGCAGGATGTACAGCTTGACGTTGATCTTCTCGCTGACCGTTGTGCTGGCCAGAACGCCCAGGTTGACCGCGCCACAGTATTCGTTGTACTCCTTCATGGTGATGGAGAGGCTCTCATACAGGGAGTTCAGCTGGCTCTGCAGGGCGTCGATCTCCTGCTCCACAGACTGCTGGGAGAAGGCCTGGTTCTTGCTGGAAACGTCCGTGGAGTCGGCTGCATCCTGGAACACGTCGATGATATACTGGCAGTAGGCAGCGTCGATGACGTTGCTGGACTTGCGGTTCAGGATCGTCACGTAGTCGCTGATGAGGGTGTCGTAGACGGTGGTGCGGTCTACTTTGGTGTCATACTCGTAGACATCGTTCAGCACGAAGCCGCCGGCGTCATCCTCGGTGCCGGTCCGGGCTCCTCTTTGATAGTAGAGGGAGCCGTCCTTGTTCTTGTTGCCGTAGCTCTGGATGACTTCCAGTACGGCGGCGACCTTCTCGGTGTCCACATCGCCGTCCATGATGTAGGTGTTGTAGCGCTCCTGGTATTTTTTGAGCAGGACTTCCCGGTTCTGCGTCAGCTTGCCGCCCAAAATCTCGGAGAAGAGATAGGGGATCTCAACGTCGCCGACGTAGTTGTACTCATCGAGCAGGTCCGAGAGAGACATCCCGGTGTGGGAGGAGATGAACTCCGGGTGCGATTTCTGGCAGTTGATGAGGTTGGAGGAGATCTCGGAAACGGTGTTTTTCAGGATCTCCGCCTGTTCGAGGTAGTCGTAGCCATGGCCGTCCAGCGCAGAGGCATTGTTGGGGATGGTGTAATAGTCCACGTATTTTTCGCCGAAGCTGGCAAAGTAGCAGCTCAGGATCTCATCCAGCATGGTGCGGGCGTACTCGGTGTTGTAATTGCTGCTGAGCGAGAGCGTGACGAGGTATTCGGTGGATTGGTATTCCTCCACGTCCTCACCTTTTTCAATTTTGGCCGCCTGGGTCTTGGCCACATCGTCGGGCACGATGGGGGTGACCGTGCCGCCGGAGCGGATGGTATCCACGTTGACGGTCAGGTCCAGATTTTCAATGGCCTGCTTGACGACGGAGGAAGAGAAGATCTCCGAAACATCCAGTTCGCCGCCGCTGGGGGTCTTGCCGTCCTCGGCCTGGGAGTAGTTGTATTTGATGATGGACTGCGCCGTATAGGCCTGATTGCTGGTGGCATAGCGCATGAAGAACACACCCGCACAGAACGACATCAGCGCGATGAGCGGCCACCATTTTTTCAGATATCGGATGATGTTAAAGCTTTTCATTTCGTTTTGTCCTTATCGCGGATGACTTTGCTCTTGGCGAGGACCCAGGCGCAGAGTGCACAGAACGTGACGCCGCCGGTCAGGATCATCCACTTGATGCTCAGCTCGTCGGCCAGGGAACGTTTCTCGAAACTGATGGTCAGGTAGTTTTTGGTCTTGTAGCGGATGTATTCCTTGTTGAGGATCCGGGAGGTCTCGATAAGGTTCTCCAGCTTCTGCTTCATATCCTGGATCATGCTCTCGGCGGTTGCAACGCTGGAAGGCGTATTGGCCGTCTGGGCATTCATCTGGCGGATGGCGTATTCGTTTTTCTGGATGATGGCCATCGTATCGTTGGCGGAGTCGTTGGCGCTCTCGGCTGCCGAGGCCTGGTAGTCGATGGCGACCTTGGTGCGGGACATATAGAAGTTGTTCTGGGTGTCCAGCGTGGGGATCAGAACAACGGCAGTCAGGGCCGAATCGTAGATCTCGATGGTGTGCAGGCGGTTCTGGTATTCGGCCATGAGTTTCTGGTAGCTGATGTTCTTCAGAAAGTTCTGGTATTCCAGCTTGCTGATGTAGCGTTCCCGGTTTTTGGAGAGGCCGCTCTGCAAAACGTAGGAATCGTATTTTTCAAGGTCGATGCTGGTGAAATTGTCCACCTTCTGGCGCAGAGAGGTGAAGGTCTCGCCGGTGAGTTCGGAGCGGAAGGTGCCGTTCTCCTTGGCGTTGGTGTTCAGGAAGCGGTGGAGCTTCTGGCACTCCTTATCAAAGAAGGAGCCGATCTCCATGTACTCCTGCTTGTCGCACTCGGACCAATCGGGGGAGATGCCCATCTCGACGTAGGTATAGTCCTCGTAGAAGACCTCTTTGTAGGACTCGACGATCAGGCCGAGCATATCTCTGGCCGAGATGCGGGGGCCGATCTCGTCGTTCTTTTCGTAGGTGATGGTGTAGGTGGTGGCGATCTTATAGCTCGTGGTGTCGGAAGGCAGCTGCATTCCGTTGACGTTGGAAGCCCAGGCCGTGATGTTTTCGGCCATATCCTGCGCGGTGACCTGGCCTTCGAGGCCGGCCTTCGCGATGGCGCGGTCCAGCACGTCGTCCGATTTGATGAGCGAGATGTTGAACCGGGTGTTGTTGGGGTAAAGCCCTCTGGTGGCTTCCTCGTAGTTCAGGGCGATCATCATCTTTGCGGTGCGGGCTTTCAGGTGGTACATCACAAAGCTGGTGGAGCACATCACCAGAAGGATGAGGGCCAGGTAGAGGAGGCGGTGCTTCCACAGCCCATGGAAGAGAAGTTCGACCAGCGCCCAGAACTTACTTTTTTGCGGGCGGTTCGGTTGGTTTGTTTTGGGAGATGGCATGGTTGTAGATCACCTCGTTTCGATCCAGCAGCTTCATGGCGTGGCCGATGGGCAGCAGCATGAAGATCGTGTTCATATAGCAGTAAAAGGCGGTGTTGTCGGTCGCGTAGGTCACAAACGCATAAATGGTGCAGTACAACAGCAGGAAAGCGGTCTCGGTGCCGTACTGCTTCTGGCACCAGACGACCTTGCCCTGCCAGCTGAGCCAGATCCAGAAGGAAAAGCCCCAGAAGCCAAGCTCAATGTACATGGTCACAAGGTCGTTGTGCATCCCGCCGAAGTCGTGGGTGCCAAAGACGCCGATGCCCGCTGCGTTCATGATGCTGATATACCGCGTGACCCAGCCGATGCCGTAGCCGCGGAACGTGGGGCTGAAGGAATACAGGTCGGTGAAGGCTTCGTACAGGCCCTTGCGGCCCATGGTGTCGATGCCCAGGGTGTCCACCGTCCAGCTGAACAGGCCCGACCAGATGAAGAAGACGTAGAACAGGCAGGCGGCGATGGCGAAGATGGAGATGGAATGGAGCACAAAGTTCTGCCCCTTGGGCTTGAGCCGGGTGATGAACAGGTGCATCACCAGCACGCCGAGCATACCGATGAGGGCGATGCGCTTGAGACCCAGATAGAAGAAGCCCGCCGCCAGTGTGAGATGGACGACCCGCCGCCAACCTTTTTCAAAGAGGGCGTAATAGAGGACCATCAGCCCGAACCCGAAGGTCAGGTCGTGGACTTCCAGCGCTTTGATGGGCGCATTGGTGTCTACGCCGCCGGATTTGGCAAAGGCGATGAAGCCGGTGATGAACTCGCTCAGGCCGTAAGGCCGGAGGCTGTCGAACACCAGGATGCAGACATTGGCGATGCACATGCCGTAGAAGGTGTAGTCGATGGCTTTGCCGCCGAACAGATACACCGCTGCGCACATCGAGGTAAGCGAGATCATGTGGTAGAGGATGGTGGAACACCCGCGGGACATGTAGTTCAGCTGCTGGAAATCCAGCGACCAGACAAGCATGGACCACGCCGCCATCATCACAAAGGGGATGAGAAAGATGATGTAATATTCCTCGATGAGGGGCAATCGGTTAAAGTCTCCGGTGATGAGCAGAAAACAGGCGGCCAGGCCGACCACGGCGGCCTGCACCAGATACTTCATGAACCAGGGCAGGCCCATGCCGCGGTACCAGAACCCGATGCCCATCATGGCAATGTAGAGCAGCGGCAGCCAGAACGGCCGCTGCGCCGATTTCCGCTTCAGGAATTGTGTTCCTCCATGCTGCGCAAGATACTCCCAGTTTCCGCTGCCATATCCCCCAAAGAGTAGTTTTATAAAACTTTGCATCTGCCCTCCTGTGCGAGCCTGCGGGCAAGCCGCGGCTCTTCGCGTTCGTTCAGTTCAAAAGCTCCACGATGGCCTGATAGTTGCGGGCACAGTTCTGGTCATCCACCTGGTCGAACAGCGCGTCCACACGCTTTGCGTAGAAGGGGGATATCATGCCGTTCTGGGCCAGAGCGCGGTCCAGCTCCCGGAAGAGCGCTGCCTGCTCGGTGACCACAGGCCCGAAGCCGTCGTCCCGGTAGCTGAAGTAGCCGACGTCGTGGTGTACGCCCCAATACTGCGCCTCATCGAACTGGTAATAGAGGAGGGGCTTTTTCATATAGGCAAAATCGAACTGTACGCTGGAAAAATCGCTGACCATGACGGCGGATTCCATCAGAAGGGTCTGCACATCGGCCTCACCCAGTGCCGCGATCTTCACCCGCGGGTTGGCGGTGTGGAAGCTGCTCAGAAAACGCTGCACCTCGAAATGAGGGTAGAAGACGGCCTCATAGCCGTGCTTCTCCAGCAGCGCCTCCAGCTCCGGGCTGGAGATGACGTCCTGCCAGTGCCGGAAGTAGTCACTCTGCTCGAACTCGGCCTGGGTCTTCCGCTCGATGGCGTAGGTGCGCCAGGTGGGCATCAGCAGCAGCTGGCGCTTGGTCTCGTGGGGGCGCAGCAGGGCGTCAAATCGGCACAGACCCAGCCGTTTGACAATACCGGCTGGATAATGATAGGCGGATTCTACAAAATCCCGTTCTTTTTGCAGGGAGCAGACGAAAAGGTCGGTGCGGATGTTGGGGTAGTGATACCATTTCATGTCGTCGATGATGACCCCATGCTGCAAAAAGGCGCGGGGGCCATGGACCACATGGAGCTTGTCGAGCATGTAGTAGCTGTCGATCTCCGGGGTGTAGCCCAGCACATGGGTGCTGATCTTCATCTCCGATGCGGCGCAGAGCAGATAGTGCTTCCAGCTGCGGTAGGGCACGACCCGGCCCAGCGCCTGCACCCGCTCATAGTCCGGCAGGGTGGGGTCTGCCACGAACCAGCTGTTCAATTCAGGATGCTCCCGGTTCAGGTAGGCAAAGATGTGGTAGCCGTTGTCCCGCGCTTCGCGGCCCCGCTCGGAGACGAGCCAGACATGCCGGTAATCCTTGTTCCAGCACTTCAGAACGGCAGCACAGCAGGTGGCAGTTTCATATTTCAGGAGTTCCCGCAGCAGATGGAAGGCGCGCCGGGTCTTTCGCAGCAGATCGTTCATAGACGTCGTTCCTTTACATTCAGTTGATAATACAGAAAAAATTCCGATTCATCAGGCGCTTTTCACCACATCGCCATACAGGGCCAGCAGCTGGTCGCAGTAGCGTTCCAGCGTCATCATGCGGTCTTTCTTCTGGATGCAGTGGGCCGACATCTCGGCCAGCAGGGGCTTGTCTGCATAGAGCGCCCGGATCTTTTCCGCGTAGGCGGCCGGGGTGAAGGTGTCGTTCAGGATGCCGGTGCGGCCCTCTTCCACCAGTTCCGGGATGCCGCCGATCCGGTTGCAGAGCACCGGGGTGCCGAGGGACTGGGATTCCAGCAGAGCCAGCGGGCAGTTTTCGTACCAGATGGACAGGTGCAGGGTGAACAGCGCCCCGGCTACAAGGTCTTCGAGCGCTTTGCCGGTCTGGAAGCCGACGTACTTCACGTTGGGCAGGGTGCAGTTTTTGCACAGATCCTCCATGGGGCCGCTGCCCGCGATGACGAAGGGAATGTCCGGCAGCAGCTTGCAGGCTTCGAGGATGCGGTCGATGCCCTTTTCCTCCGAGAGGCGGCCGAAGTAGAGGACGTAATCCCCCTTTTCGGCAGGGGCAGCCGCAGCGACCCGGCTCAGAAAGTTGTGCAGCATCACCGTCTTGCCCCGGAAGCGGGGGACGGTGAGGAGCTTCTTCTCCAGAAACGCACTGGGGCAGATGAAGCGGTCGATCTTGTCATAGACGTGATTGCACTCGTAAAGGGTGCCCTCCACGGCACCAATGAGGCTCTTGGGCAGCGAGCCGTGGATGCAGCGCTTTTTCACGCAGGGCCACTTGCTTTTTTTGCCCATGCAGGCTTCGCAGAGCTTTTTGGAGTTGAACTCCATCATCATGTGGTTGGGGCAGAGCATCTGCACATCGTGCACCGTCTGAACCATGGGCACTCCGCATTCCGCCCCGGCGCAGATGACCGAGGGCGTCAGCTGGAAATTGATGTTGTTGAAATGGATGAGGTCGGGCTGGAACTGCCTGATGACCTGCTTCAGCTTCCGTTTCGCCTCAAACGAGTAGAGGATGCGGAAGGGGTAGAGCAGCTTTTCCGGCCCGGCGTTGTGGAAGTCCATATTGGTGGTGGCGAGGTGCAGGGCATTGCCGACGGTGTTTTTTTCGTCGTACATGCCAAAATATTCGACCTCGTGGCCCCGGCGGGTCAGCTCCTCGCCGATCTTGAGGAAGTAAGTCTCTGCACCGCCGCGGGGGTAGAGAAATTTATTGACGAATAAGATCTTCACAGGGTCCAGCCTTTCGTTGCGAAAAGTAGAATCGGAGGATTCCCATATAATAGGTATGTATAAACAGTTTAATAATAGCATCATCCCTCTTTTTCTGCAATATGTATTCACAAAATCATCGCAATTTGGCGGGGCAAACGGCCCGAAACCGCAAAAAACCGTGGGCGGCGGAATGGCATCTTCCGCGCCCACGGTTTGTCAGAGGTGGATATTCGGTCAAAGATCGTAAAGTGCGTTCAAAAATTTACTGCAAAGTGCTCGGTGCGTCGCTCAGGTTGTGCACGATGCCGTACCAGCGGCAGTTCGTCTGTGTGCTCAGGTCCACATCGCTGAACTTGGTCACGCCCGAACCGTTGATGTCCGCATTGAAGACCTTGTACATCGTCTTGCCTGCCGGGCTGGCCGGGAAGACGTAGGCCGTCAGGCCGGTGGGCCAGGTATTGGAAGCAACGTACCATTTGAGATTCGTGATGTAAACGACATACTGGCCGGAGCCGAACTGGAACCCCTTCTGGTAGGTGTCGATGTAGCAGTCCGAGAAGCGGGTGCCGTTGCCCCGGATGTATGCGAAGACGGTGTTCTCCAACAGGGCCTTTTTGGTGTCGTTGTCGCTGTAGTTGAAATCGAAGCACCAGGCGTGGATGTTGTGGAAGATGCTGCTGCCGTTGCACGAGAGCGCCGTCTTCACGTTCAGGATGACGGTGTCGCTGTACATCGAATCGCCGGTGTCATAAATGCCCACGGCGTTCGGGTAGTCCAGCGAAGACTCGATCATGCAGTTGCGCACCATCAGCTCATACGAGAGGTTCGCTTCCGTCTGGCCGTCGCCGGTGGTCATAGACAAGTCGTTGAATTTGCCGCAGATGCCGTACCGCTGGAAGTTCTGGATGGAGATGTGGTCCAGCAGGGTGCATTTCTGCCGTGCCACGGCGATGCAGTCGTCCGCCTTGAAGTTTGCGTTGACTTTGCCGTTGCCCCGGATGAACATGTCCTGCTGGGGCGTTTCGGGCGGGTACATCTTGCCGCGGATCTCGATGAACCGGTCCACCTTGGTGCTGGCCGTGCATTTCAGCTCGGCGTTGTCCAGTTCCATGTAGCACTGGTCGAATACCAGCTTGCCGGAAAACGCATACACGCCCTTCGGGAAATACAGCGTCTCGGCCGGGTGCGCGGCGATGAGCGCGTTGAACGCGGCCAGGTTGTCGGTGGTGCCGTTCCCTTTGAAGCCGTGATCCAGCACGTTCAGCATTCCGCTGCCGCCGCCTGTGCTCAGGGTGGTGCCATTCAGGTCGTATACCATATCAGTTTGCCTCCATCAGGGTCGTGATCTGTGCGTCGGTCAGCGCCGTGTCGAATACCTGGAAGTCGTACACCGCGCCATTGAAGAAACGTGCCTTGCCGTCCGTAGTTTCGCCTGAGGCGGCGGTCCAGGAAGCACCAAGGATCAGCGAACGATCCACGGTCTTGTTCGCGGCATAGTTCGGGATGTTCTTCCACTCGGTCAGGGAACCGTATGACAGAAATCGGAACTGCGTCCCCTTGATCTGGAGCAGAAACTTCAGTTTCTTCCCGGATTCGATCTTGACAAAGTGACTGCCGTAGGTGAACATGTTCATGCCAACGGTTCCGTTGGTCCATGTTGAAACGATGATGCCTCTCTGATCGTTGGTGATATCGCTGAAGCAATCAAGCAACGTTGTCACCGCACCGGCTGTACTGTCCGCTACTGTAAAGGTGGCGTACACTGTCAGATTCATGCCAGCGTCAATGGCTGCGAATGGCTTGATCCCGGTGTCGATCCATTCTTTGTTGGCCGGTACAAAGGTCTTCGGAGCCGCCAGTTTATAGCGCGGCGTCGGCAGTCCGTTGTTGGGGGGATTTGGTGTGTCCGGCTGGCTGGGCGTGGGCGGGACATCGGGCAGGCTGCTGCCGCTCCAGAGCGCAGCCAGTGCGTTGTAGTGGGGCAGCATCTCGCCGTTGTCGTAGACGGCGTGGCGGAACAGTGCAAGGATGAGCCCGCGCTCCTCGTCGGACAGGCCGGATGCGGCGTTGCGAAGCTCTCGCTTGACCTGCTGCAAAAACTGCTGCCAGGCCGGGGTGCCCGGTTCGGGCAGGGTTGGGTCCGTGGTGCCAGAGTTGGTCAGCACCCTGTAGGGAACGCTGGCGCTGGTCACGGTGCGGGTGCCGTCGGAGCCTTCAAAGGTGACGGTCCCGCTGCCGCCCTGTGCAGTGACGAGGGCGGGCACCTCGACGGCCCCGTCGGCCACGAGGGTGGTCAGCGGCCCGGCCGGACCGGGCAGATGCCAGAACGCTGCAACGGTGGTGCCGTCCCACTCGCCGGAGCAGACGACCCGCAGCCGATAGACGCCGGTGTTGTGCGCGTAGCCAAGCAGAAGCCCGCCGGAATAGCCCGAAAGGACGGCGCGGCCGTTGGAGCAGAGCGTGATTTGTTGTTCGATCATAGAAAACCTCCCATCTGTAAAAAAGATCGAGTGCAAGCAGGAACAGGAAAAAGCAGAACGCTGCCCTGTGCAGGGAAAACGACGCTAAGGAGAATGATCCATTCGATTTACCTCCTTTTGGTTGTTAAATGGCTGTGCTTATGTGTGAAAACAGTATAAATCAACAACGGCAAGTTGTCAAGACGGAATTTGAAGATTTTGCAGCGTGGGTTCAGATGCGTTGCAATCGCGCGGATGGTGCGTTATAATACAACCACACAGACACGACCAGGAAGCCCAAGGGATGCAGTGTAAGAAAGGAACGTGGATATGAACTATATCATGGCGCTGGATGCCGGGACGACCTCGAACCGCTGCATCCTGTTCAACAAGGCGGGCGAGATGTGCAGCGTGGCTCAGAAAGAGTTCACCCAGTATTTCCCGAAGCCGGGCTGGGTGGAGCATGACGCAAACGAGATCTGGACCACGCAGCTGGGCGTGGCGCTCTCGGCCATGAACCAGATCGGGGCCAGCGCGTCGGACATCGCGGCCATCGGCATCACGAACCAGCGCGAGACCACCATCGTATGGGACCGTGAGACCGGGGAGCCGGTCTATCATGCCATCGTCTGGCAGTGCCGCCGCACCAGCGCCTACTGCGACGAACTCAAGGCGCGGGGCCTGACCGAGACCTTCCGGGCAAAGACGGGTCTGGTCATTGACGCATACTTCTCCGCCACCAAACTGAAGTGGATCCTGGACAATGTGCCCGGCGCGCGGGAAAAGGCCGAGGCCGGGCGGCTGCTGTTCGGCACGGTGGAGACCTGGCTCATCTGGAAGCTGACCTGCGGCCGGGTCCATGTGACCGACTACACCAACGCCAGCCGCACGATGCTGTTCAACATCCACACGCTGGAGTGGGATGAGGATATCCTGCGGGAGCTGAACATCCCGCGCTGTATGCTGCCCACGCCCATGCCGTCCAGCTGCTTCTACGCGGAGGCCGACCCGATGCACTTTGGTTCGGGCATCAAAATTGCAGGCGCAGCGGGCGACCAGCAGGCCGCGCTCTTCGGGCAGACCTGCTTTTCGGCGGGTGAGGCGAAGAACACCTTCGGCACAGGCGGCTTTCTGCTGATGAACACCGGCAAAACGCCGGTCGTCTCGAAAAACGGCCTTGTCACGACTATTGCGTGCAGCAGCGGAAAAAGCGTGAATTATGCGCTGGAAGGTTCTATCTTCGTGGCCGGTGCGGCCATCCAGTGGCTGCGGGACGAGCTGCGGCTGCTGGAAGAAGCCCGCGACTCCGAGTATATGGCCCGGAAGGTGAAGGACACCAACGGCTGTTATGTGGTGCCCGCCTTCACCGGCCTCGGTGCGCCCCACTGGGATCAGTACGCCCGCGGAACCATCGTTGGCCTGACCCGTGGCTGCAACAAAAATCACATCATCCGTGCCACGCTGGACAGCCTGTGCTATCAGGTGAACGATGTCCTCCACGCCATGGAAGCCGACTCCGGCATCGCCATGAAGGCCCTGAAAGTGGACGGCGGTGCCTGCGCCAACAACTACCTGATGCAGACCATGGCCGACATCAGCAGCCTGCCGGTGGAGCGCCCCTGCTGCGTGGAAACGACCGCCCTCGGCGCGGCCTACCTTGCAGGCCTTGCCGTGGGCTACTGGCAATCCACCGACGAGGTGGTCCGGAATTGGTCGATAGACCGCACCTTCCTGCCGGATATCTCGGCCGAGGAGCGCACCAGGCGCATCAAAGGCTGGAACAAGGCTGTACGCTGCGCCTATCATTGGGCGCTGGATGAGGAGTGAAGCGGAAAAATTCACGGAGAAGCGAAAAAGAATATGACGCGCTGGTAAGAAAGCGCAAAAAGAACCCCCGGCCAGAGATGTTCGTCTCTCTGGCCGGGGGTTTGTCTATCCAAAAATTATCCCATCACGACCGCGACTTCCACGGTCTCGCCAGCTTTGGCGATGGGGAGTACATTGCCGGGGATGGGAGAACCGTTGACGGTGACGCGCTTCACGCCCTTCTGCACGGCGTCGGGGTTCTCGACCCGGATGTGGTACACGGCCCCGCGGTAGCGGCGGGTGACGGTGAAGCCGGGCAGCGTGTGGGGGATGCAGGGGTCGATCTTCAGGCCGTCCAGTGTGGGCTGCACGCCGAGGATGTACTGGCTGACGTTGAAGAAGGTCCAGGCGGCGGTGCCGGTCAGCCAGCTGTTCTTTGCCTCGCCGAAGGTCGGGGCGTCGATGCCGGCGACCATCTGGCTGTAGACATACGGCTCGGTGCGGTGGATCTCCGAGATGTCCTCGATGTAGGCGGGGCAGGTCTTCTTGTAGACCTCAAAGGCGCGGTCACCGTGGCCAAGCACGGTCTCGGCGCAGCTGATCCACGGATTGTTGTGGCAGAAGATGCCGGCGTTCTCCTTGTATCCCGGAGGGTAGCTGGAGATCTCGCCGAGGTTGAGGCGGTAGGTGGTGTAGGCGGGCTGGAGCAGAACGACGCCGTACCGGGTGTCGAGCCGCTCTTCCACGCTCCTCAGCGCCTGCTCGGCCTGACCGGTCGTTTTGCCGATGCCCGCCATGACGCACATGCCCTGCGGCTCAATGAAGATCTGGCCCTCGTCGCATTCCTTGCTGCCGATGGGCTGGCCGAAGGCATCGTAGGCGCGGCGGAACCAGGCACCGTCCCAGCCGGCGGTCAGAGCGGCCTGCTCGACTTCCGCGATGGCGGCGCGGGCCTCGGCGGCCTCCTCCGGGAGGCTGCGGTGGTCGCACAGGTCGGCGTACTCGCTGCCGTACTTGACGAACATGCCCGCGATGAAAACGCTTTCGGCCACCGGGCCTTCGCTGGGGCCGGTGATCTGGAAGCTCTCGCCGGGGAACGGCGGTCCTGACGGGGG
>OHAH01001275.1_pt1 | contig 16823 bp, 9 predicted proteins | sample 1577071 | NCBI WGS metagenome assembly OHAH01 (sample SAMEA3541520, study PRJEB24748) | human gut metagenome | biome: human gut; feature: human-associated habitat; material: faeces | place: China | collected 2012 | reverse complement strand
CTTCCATTGGCTTATACTTCGTCAGATACTCGTTTCTTCGCTCCAAACGAAAGTCATATTCCTTCTTTAATTCAGCCTCAAAATCCTTAATATTCAAATTCGGGTTTATACTATAATTCTGTATGTAATAGTAGGCGCTTTCTGTAAATGCCAGTATTTCTTGATTCAACTTTTCTGCATCACCTGTTACTTTGGGATGAAAAAGATCTTTGAAGTCTATTTCCACGTGTATGCTATCTCCCGGGTGGATATACAAATGTTCCGCATAATTGCGAATGGAAACTTCTCTTAATTTTGCATAAACCGGAAAGCGGAATGAAAATGAACCATCTTCTTGTATGGGGGTACGATATTGATTTTCCATTTTCCAAAAAAATGGAATGATGAGAGTTAATTCCTTTTCTTGAGGATAAAAATCCCGGTTCAACACTTTTCCTGTGATAACAGCTTCTTTAATATATTCTTTTGCTAACGAATAACTTTCTTCTGTCTGTACAGATGATTCGAATTGAGATTTTGCCCGGTCTTTTTGCCCGCATCCGGCTAATAACAAAGAGGTTATTATCAGAAAGGAATAATAGTGTTTCATCGTGCCTGAATATTAGAAAGTTTGCAAATCTAAATAAATAAGAGTTCTTGCTCCTAAATATATGAAATTAATTTTAGGGGCAAAAACTCTTGACAGACAATTCGTCTCAATTTTAAATCTTTTACAATATATACATTTAATTTGCGAGATAAACAGACAAAGCTATAACCAGCGCACAAACTTCCTGATATACCAGTTCTTCACGATCTGCGTCAAAATGCAATAAGAGAGTAAAATTCCAATCAGCCAGGGGAAATAGCTCAAAGGAAGAGCTGTCAATCCGATGGAACGCCCGAAAGCGGTGAAAGGAATAAGAATACCTATTGCCATGATTAAGAAGGTCAGTCCCATTACAGGCCATGTGGCACGGCTTTGTATGAACGGTATCTTGCGGGTACGTATCATGTGGACAATCAATGTCTGTGATAACAAACCTTCCACAAACCATCCGGTCTGAAACAGTGTCTGATGTTCGGGGCTGTTGCAGCTAAATACGTACCACATAACCAGATACGTTATAATATCAAAGATAGAACTGATGGGACCTACATAAATCATAAAACGACTTAGATCGGACGCATCCCATTTACGGGGTTTCTTCAGGAACTCCGGGTCCATACGGTCAAAAGGAATGGTGGTCTGCGAAATGTCATACAATAAGTTCTGGATCAATAGATGTATCGGCATCATGGGCAGAAACGGCAGGAATGCACTGGCAAACATCACACTGAACATATTACCAAAATTGGAACTGGCAGTCATCTTGATGTACTTATTGATATTGCCGAATGTCTTTCTTCCTTCAAGCACTCCATCTTCCAATACCATCAAATCTTTTTCCAACAAGATAATATCTGCGCTTTCTTTGGCTATATCCACAGCAGAATCGACTGATATACCAATGTCCGACTGACGCAATGCACCTGCATCATTGATTCCATCTCCCAGGAATCCCACCGTATTCCCTTGTTCCTGCAACAGAGAGATGATTTGCGTCTTTTGTAATGGAGTCAGTTTTGAAAATAAAGTGGTATCCTTTACCGCTTCTTTCAATGCTGTTTCGTCCATATTCTCTATTTCTATCCCGGTAAGAAAATGACTGGTATCAATTCCTACCTGCCGGGCAATCGCTTTCACTACGACATCATTATCTCCCGATAGAATTTTCACTGCTACTCCATGCGCATATAATTGTTCGATGGCTTCGGCAGCAGAAGGTTTCGGAGGATCAAGAAAAGCAAGATACCCGATCAATACCATTTCTTTTTCATCTTCGATGGCGAAATTACAATCTTTCTCGATAAAACTTTTTTGGGAGACTGCCAATACCCTCATCCCCTGCTGATTCATATCTTCACTAATCATCTTTGCTTTGATTTTCAATGCATCAGTCAAGGGATGAATCTGCCCGTTGAACTCGGCATAGGAACAGACATCGAGAACCTCTTCTACCGCTCCTTTGGTGATGATTTGCCGCTTTCCCTGCCTGTCTTCTATTACAACAGACATTCTTCTGCGCGTAAAGTCGAAAGGTATTTCATCCACTTTGGTGTAGTCATCCTTCAAATGTTCCAGACTCAAATCTCTTACATGGGAAAGAATCGCTTTATCCATCAGGTTCCTTAAACCGGTTTGGAAATAACTGTTGAAGTAAGCATGACGAAGAATACGTTTACTGTTGTCGTCACTGCCATCTGCATTGATATATTTCTCCAATACGATTTTATCGCAGGTCAATGTACCGGTTTTGTCAGTGCAGAGTATGTCCATCGCTCCAAAGTTCTGAATGGCATTGAGATTCTTTACGATTGTTTTCTTTTTGGACATGGCTATCGCTCCTTTGGAAAGGTTGGCAGTCACAATCATTGGTAACATTTCCGGAGTAAGACCAACCGCAACGGATATGGCGAATATGAAAGCCTCGAACCAGTCTCCTTTCGTAAAGCCATTTACGAAAAATACAAATGGAACCATAACCAACATGAAACGAATCAACAAAAAGCTAACCTTGCTAATGCCTTTGTCAAAAGCTGTAGTGGCACGATGTCCGACCAGGCTTTTTGCAATAGTACCCAGATAGGTTTTGTTCCCCGTTTCAAAAACGATTCCTTTTGCCGCACCACTTATCACATTGGAACCCATATAGCAAATATTGTCCAATTCAATGACACTTCCTTTTCGGAACTGCTGTCCCCGTACCTCCGGAAACTTTTCTATCGGTTCGGACTCTCCTGTCAATGAAGCCTGACTGATGAACAGGTCTTTCGAATCGATGATCCGAATATCAGCGGGAACCATGTCCCCAGCTGCCAAATACACGATATCCCCCGGGACGAGTTCCGTAATCTCGATCTCTTCTTCATGCTCTCCCGCACGTTTGGCGAGACATGTGTTTTTTACCATTTTCATTAAAGAATCCGTAGCCTCACTTGCTCGCCATTCCTGCCAAAAACGCAGGATAGCACTGAACAGCACCATGGATGAGATGATAATGACTCCCGTCCATTCCTGCTCTCCAGGATCGGCCATCAATACATCCAAAAATAAGGATATTATGGCGAGCCCGGTCAGAACGCCAATGAAAGGATTGATAAACGTTTTGATAAACAGGATAAACGGATTCTTTTTCTGTTCATGTACCACTTCGTTTCTTCCATAAATGGATTGTCGCTCCTGCACTTCTCCCTGTGTTAATCCAAGCTTGGTTGTCTGCAAGTATGAATAGATTGACTTACCGGGTTGTGTGGCAACCAAAAATACTTTCTCTGAATTGAATGTGTACTGTGGTGAACGCAGTTTTTTCTTCCATACCATAATCTCTATTTTTTTTTAGTTACTAACTGCATTTATTAATTCGATGCAAAAGTAAGGAGGACTTCACCGGGAAGCTGTTAGAGAATGATTAGAGTGGTATTAGAAAACGATTAGAGTTTCTTAGATATGCGGGAGCTTCACCACAAAGGTAGTGCCCTCATCCTTATGGGAAGATACGGTAAGTTCGCCTTTGTGAAGGTGGATGATCTTTTGTGTCAAGGCCATACCTATACCATTTCCGGGAGCAATATTCTTATTTTCTCCGCGATAAAACAGTGTAAACAGGTTTTCTTTATCCGTATCAGACATGCCTACACCGGTATCTGACAGGCGGATGATTGCCCATTGCTCCCAATAGGCTATCAAGACTGACGAAGTTCGGTTGGAAGAATATTTGCAGTTATTCTCTATTAAATTCACAAAAGCGGTAGTCAGCAAATAGCTGTTTCCGATTACTGTCAGCACATTATCTTCTTCGGCTTCCTGCTCAAATACTAATTCGATGTGATAATCCGGATGGGCTTTTAATACCAGCTCTCTGGCGTCCAGCAACAGTTCGTCCAAACGGACTTCATCCATTGTTATCTGTTCCGACTGATAGTCCGCTTTTGCCAAATTCAACAATCCGTCGATCAGGTTTACAATCCTGTGAGAATCCTGCAATGCATTGCCGATAGCCATCTGATATTGTTCGGAACTCCGTTCTTTCAATAAAGCTAAATCCAGTTCAGCTGTAAGGGCTGCCATGGGGGTACGCAATTCATGAGATACATTACTGACAAACATCTTCTGTGAATTGAAAGACTTTTCCAAGCGTTCCAGTAAAGCATTAAATGTCGTACTCAATTCTCCCAGTTCATCCTGTTCATTTTTTACAGGCAATCTTTTATCAATATGCGATGCTGTGATTTTTTCCGCTTCTTTCACTATATTACGTATCGGTTTTAAAGTGCTTCGAGACAGGATATACCCCACAACCACCAATACGCTCAATCCACCGATAAATAAGAGAATGAGCATATTTCTTAGCGCATCCCGGTTAGCGTATCCGTAACCGTCATAGGCTGCGGCAGTAACCACATAGTCTTTGCCCTCAAACGGATACACCAGTCCTATAGCCTGATATTCATCTACATAGAAATTGATGTTCTTCCGCTGTAAAATACGCTTTATCATCTCCGGTGTTTCTTTGACAATATCGTTTTGCAAAGCATCATGATATAATATTTTAAAATCTGTTGTATAGACGGCAACCTCTACTTCATCAATAAACTTCTGATTATTCAGGTATATGGACTGCATGGTTTTGGCATCTACTTGATTTTTAAGGAATAAGTGCGCTTTGGTTATAGCTTCACTTTGAAGATTACGAAAGAAAGCATTACTACGCGAGTGTTCACTGACATAGTAGACCGCCATGACAAATACGAAAAATACCGCAGCTGTAAGCCCTGCATATTGTAGAGTCAACGTTGTCCTGATCTTCATAATTTATCAGTCAGTATGAAACCCATTCCGGCTTTGGTATGAATAAGTTTCGGTTCAAAGTCCCTGTCTATCTTTTTGCGGAGATAGTTGATATATACATCTATGAAATTCGTTCCTGTATCAAAATGGGTGTTCCATACTTTTTCTGCTATTTCAACCCTGCTCAATACTCTTTCGGCATTTTCTACCATATATAACAGTAAGTTGTATTCTTTAGGAGAAAGTTTTATGGATATGCTGTTTCGTTCTACGTCTTTACGTTGAAGGTCAATACGCAAATCTGCATAGACAAGTTCCTGCGGCAATTCCTGTGCATTACCCGCCACACGTTTCAACAGCACTTTGATTCTGGCATTTAACTCTCTGAAATCAAAAGGTTTCACCATGTAATCGTCTGCACCGGCATCGAAACCGTCCAGTTTATCGTTCGTTGATCCTAATGCCGTCAACATCAATATAGGGATATTGGGATTGGTTTTGCGAATTTCTTTCGCCAGTTCAAATCCGTCCATCTTAGGCAAAACGATGTCAGATATAACCAGATCGAATGTGTGCGTCTGGAAAAGCCGTAACCCCATTAGTCCGTCATAAGCCACCATTGTCTGATAGCCATTTTCCTCCAGTCCGTTCATCAGCAAACTTGCAACCCGGGGTTCATCTTCTATAATTAGTATTGTGTACATAGGAAAGAATTCATTAATCTGAATGTATAAAACGAAACAAAAATAATGATTATTCCCCACTTATAGCCTTTTTCCTTGAAAAATCGGTGAGAATATATACATATGCTACATTTCGTGGGAAAGAACCTTGTAACCATTTTATATTTGTTATATTTGTGCAATCATCACTATTTGAACTCATGTCAGGTATTAAAAATTTAGATATATTATTATCCAATATGGAACCTGTATTGGATGAACGTGACTTTGTTTTTTGCTCTTTCCCGATATTTGATTGGGATAAAATGCGTGAATTAAACCCGATCGGTTTTTTTCAGGAGAAAGAAGGTATGACCTTCATTCTTGACCTGAAAGATGCCATAGGCAAAGATATAGATTGCCAGTCTGTTTACAGGCTTATTACTCTCAATGTACATTCAAGTTTAGAAGCAGTGGGGTTGACAGCTGCTTTCTCTGCTAAACTTACAGAGAAAAACATTAGCGCTAATGTAATAGCAGCGTATTACCATGACCATATTTTTGTGCCTAAAGAGAAGGCGGAACAAGCACTGAATGCCATTCTCGAACTTCAAAAGATTAAATAAAAAAGGTACCCAACGCAATGTGGATACCTTTATATGATTCATTTACATAAACCGGAAAATGACTCGTCCGGTTTGTGGACCATTTACCCATTTCGGTTGTGAAGAGGGACCACACAAATCGGTGGAGTTTACTTTATTACGTACCGGAGGAATCACGTTCAGGACAGAGATTCCGCTTTCGGGAAGAGTATAAAGCAAACGGTCGCGGCCATCACGAGGCTGATATACTCCGATATACGCGTCGGGAGTTTCGTTTGTCAGACTGATAGTGCCTTCTTTCGTTTGGATATTCATCCAGGAAACATCACCAAAGTATCCTTTGAATTCGGGATATGTGAAGGTCTCACCCGGAATAGGATCGTTATAGTCGTTTTCCCATACATCGTATTGCGTTCCGTGAATACGGTTTTGCCATACGCGGTAAGGTCCGGCACCCAGCCAGCGTTTGCTGATTACCTGATCTTCAGGATAGTCGAAACGAATACCCATCAAGTCTACGACACCGGAGAAATTGTAGGTGTAATCCAAAGCCAAATCCCCACTCGGGTTAATTGTCCATTGGGCTTTATCCAGATTGCCCAGTTTATAATTGGCGGTAACAACCAGATCACCTCCATCTTGTTTTACGTCCAGTTTCGTAAATACGGCAGCATCAGGGAATTCGCTATATGTACGGTCTTTTTCTTTTGCTTTCTCATCATCATGGTTATAGAACTGATCCAATGAGCGGTCTGCGCGACGGGCTCCAATAAAACGGGGGCCATTGGCGAAACTAATCTTACGATTATCTACAGATACTCCTTTTAGTTGTCCGTCTTTCTTTGAAAAGATGAACGTACGCTTATTCGCTTTCACGATAAGATCATTTTCTGTCTCCGTATAAGTAGGGCGGATTGATAAGAAGGAGATCGGTTCAGATTGCTGATTCAGTTTCTCAACCGGGAAAGTCCAGCGCCAAAGTTCATGACCGTATTTATCAATAGCTGTCAGGTAAAGAGCATCTGTATCAGCGAGGATATTTGTTCTTATATCTAAGACACCTGCCGAATGAGCAGCCACATCACTACCCTGCACCTCTCCTTCTTTCAGTACTTGAACAGCGGCATTGGAAGCATCTGCTGCCAGCGGGAATTTTACTTGCTTCCAAAGGAAACGGCAAGTATTCAGATTCAGATAATCGTAACGGTTTTCTACGGAGAATTTGCCATCAAATTGCTTGTCGATAGAAGTATTCATGATTTGCACCGGACTCCATAACTGCTTGATAGTGTAGTAGCTACCCTCCTTTTCGTGATGTGGTCCTACAATACCGTCTGCTCCAAAGTTTCCTTGGTTATCAATGAATCCGTCCATATCTACACGCTTCACACCTTCGTCTGCCAATACCCAAAGGAAGCCACCGATACAACGGGGATGCTTGCGCATCATTTCCCAATAATCGTATAATCCGGCACCATGGCCGCCATCGTACAAACCATGCAAGAATTCCGTAGGCATAAAGATTTCCGGTAAGCGCATGTAGTTCTGGCTTTCTCCGTAAGAGCGGTAATGCATGGTTTCAAAACCGGAGAAGTTACCTTGCGGGTGAATAACCGGACGTTTCTGCGGATCGTATTTATGAAACTCTCCATCCAGTTCGGTATTCCATCCTTTTTCATTACCATTACTCCACCAAATAATAGACGGATGATTCACGTCACGTTCTATCATGCCTTCAATCAGACGTACTCCGGTGGGGGTATCATACTTGCCATGCCAGCCTCCCAATTCGTCCATCACATAAAGTCCGAGAGAATCACAGGCTTCCAAAAATTCCGGGTCAGCCGGATAATGGCTCAAACGGACAGAATTCATATTCATGCTTTTCATCAAAAGAACATCTTCTATATTCTTCTCTTTACTCAACGTACGGCCACTTTCAGGACGGAAGCTATGACGATTGACACCACGTACATTGATACGCACTCCGTTTATATAAAGTCCGTCGCTTTCACGTACTTCAATGGTACGGAAACCAAAGTTTTCCGTTTCACTATGCAAAACCTTACCGGCCTTATCCAATAGAGAGAATTGTGCTTGATAAAGATTCGGAGTTTCCGCTGTCCATAATGCGGGGTTAGATACATTCAGTTGCAGGGAAGTCCAGTCACCTCCAGCTTTTACGGGTACGGTGGTTTCCGTTATCTTTTTCCCTTTTTTATCTAAAATCTGTGTACGGATGCTCATTCCGTCATTAGAGATATTTGTGTAGCAGTTGGCACGGAAAGTTCCATCCATCTTTGCGTCAATGGCAATGTGCCGCAGGTTTACGGCTGGTTTCACCTCCAAGAACACCGGACGGAAGATACCGCCAAAATTCCAATAATCAGCACGACGTTCGGCAAGGTTCACACTGGCATTTTCACTCTCTTTGGCAACAGTGACTTCCAGTAAATTCTTTTTGCCATATTTCAGGAAATCCGTGACGTTGTATGAAAAACGATAGAAGGCTCCCTGATGTTTGGAACCCACTTTGCGTCCGTTCACTTTTACTTCCGTATCTGTCATTGAAGCTTCGAATACAAGATTGACCTGTTTGCCGCGAAACTTTTCCGGAACTTCAAACTCGTACTTATACATACCTTTTTCATTGGCAACGCCTTCAGGGAATGGTTTACCATAGAAAGTGATTCCATACTGATAGGTGCCGAATCCTTGCAGCTCCCAGCAGGAAGGTACACCGATTTTCGTCCATTTCCCGGAATTGCGTCCGTCGGTACAAAAGAAGTCCCATTCAACCATATCGTCGCATCCGTGACCGGAGAGATATTGCCTTTCCGTTTGTGGAAGGTTTTGAGCAGCCAGGGTAGTTGCCAACGCTAAGGTCGATAATAAAGTGGTTACTTTTTTCATTGTTACTTTTATAATTGTGTTAGTTATTTATTGCTATCATTGTTTACTACTGATGCGGATATGCAGCGTATGTTCTTTTTTCTCTATGGCATATTTCTTCAATACACCCGGTCCGCAACTACTGTTTCCTAATCCAAGTACGGCAGCATCCATACTAAGAATGATTTCCGCACGTGGTTTTAAATTACAATCGTGAGTTTCTTCATAGATGTCCTGTACGGTGTAATGCAGGGCAGATGCAGAAAATGCGTTTTCTACCGCGTCAACACGAATACCTTTATTCTGTTTGTCGGTCAGGGTCAGATAATGCACTTCCTCTTTGTTCCCACTATCCTGCGGACGTGGATAATGTACGTACTGTTCTGCAACGCTTCCTTTCCAAAGCCCTATCATAGCAGATGTTTTGCGGTCAGGATAGTTATCCTGTGGCCCTCTGCCATACCAGGTAAATGTATCATAAGCAGGCGCCAGACAGAATGCGATACCTAAACGGGGAATTTCAGGAAGAACTCCTTGTGGCAAGAAAGTTGTTTTCAGATCAATCGTTCCATCTGAAAAGACTGTATAGACAGAAGTAGTCACCACTTTTCCTTCTTTATATAAATTACTAGTTTGAATCCGGACAATGACCGCCCCGTCTGCACGTTTTTCATGGTGGAAAGATTCTAGATTTATCTGCGGATGATCCATTCCATGCAATTTCCAGTCTTTAGCCAACCAGTTTCCGAAGCTCTTGTCATTATCTGTCGGAGCACGGAAAACTTGAGTGACAGGCTGAACCGGAAAATCATTGGAGTGAGCCAGCATTTCTTTGTTCTTATATATAAGGGAGGTCATACTTCCGTTCACTTTCTTTTCCCACTGAACAGAAAAACCGCGTCCGCTAATCAATAAAGATTTATCATCCTCTTCCACTTGAAGCATTCCTTTATTAATCAGATCGGTAGAGGCTAAATCTCCTTTTTGCAAACAGAATTGTTCCCAGGCCACTTCATGTCCTGCCTTTGCCCAAAGAGCATCCGATTTCAAAACAATGCTTACTTTCAGTTGGCAATCGGAAAGAGAATAAATATCTTTTAATGATCGGAAAGCCGGCAAATCAATCGTTTTACTTTCGCCTGGAGTTATTTCCGGCAATGTTATTTCTCCCCGTTCTTTCTCCTTACCATCCACTGATAATGTCCACAGGCAACGATAAAGTGATAAATCAATATGATGATTCCGGTTGGTTACTCTCAACTCTCCATTCTCAACTCTCAACTCAACCGGTGCATATACCTTCTTTACCTCCCAATATTTAGGCGTAGTTTCACGGTCACTCATCAGCAATCCATTAAAGCAGAAAGCTTTTAAATTCGGCTTATCGCCAAAGTCACCGCCGTAAGCCACCATGGTACGGCCATCGGGTAATGTCTTGTAGATTCCCTGATCTACCCAATCCCATATAAAACCACCCAGCATACGGGTATTACTATATATCTCATCCCAATATTCCTTGAAATTTCCTAATGCATTCCCCATGGAATGTGCATATTCACTCGTCATCACCGGACGGTCGTCATTGGTACGCTCCGCAATCTCCAGCAACCGTTCCCAACGTGCATTTTCAGCGCGTTCTTTATCCTCTCCTTCTGCAATACCGGGATTTAAATATTCTTGTTTCACCCGGGTATAAAAGCGGCTGATAACATCGACCGTCTTCGGGTCAGGATTTCCGTCCACTCCCTGTGCCCCCTCATAGTGTACAGGGCGAGTGGGATCGAAATCATGCAGCCATGCCGAAATAGCAGCGAAGTTCGGTCCGTAACCGCTTTCGTTTCCCATGCTCCACATTACAATACATGGATAATTCTTATCACGTTCCGCCATACGGACCGCACGGTCCATAAATGCCGCATGCCAGTCGGAGGTACTTGCGAGTGTTCCACGCAATCCGTGTTCTTCTATATCCGCTTCGTCCATCACGTACAATCCCAAGCTGTCGCATAGCTCGTACCAACGACTGACATTGGGGTAATGGCTGGTGCGTACGGCATTTATATTCGCCTGTTTCATTAAAAGAATATCCTGAAGCATCCGTTCTTCGCTCATGACACGTGCCGTCCGTGGATCATGTTCGTGACGGTTCACTCCACGAAAACGAACCGGATTACCATTCACTAACAGTTGTCCTTTTTTGATTTCTACAGAGCGGAAACCTACGGCCTGTTCTATCTGTTCTACGACTTTTCCTTCTTCATTTTGGAGAGTTAAGTGTAATTTATAGAGATAGGGCGTTTCTGCCGTCCATCTTTCCGGTGATTTTATAATGGCTGACAAACGTCCCATTTTACGCGGACCACGCTGCGGATACCATTCATTCATCCGGCTTGCTTTATGCTCCAAATCAAGAATATCTTCCACATCGCCTTTCAATGTGGCAACTTCTTTGCCTGAAGCATCCTTTAATACTCCCTGTAAAATATACCCTTTTCCGGTCATCCCTCGATATGCACTGAATTGTGGATCAATCTGCAAAATAAAGTCTTTATAATCACCCACAGATGCGGGAAGAGTACGTACCGCATAATCACGGACATGAATATCCGGTGTATGTATCAGATGAATACTACGATGAATACCACCAAAACGCCAGAAATCCTGATCTTCCAGATAAGAACCGTCACTATATCGGTAGACTTCCAGTGAAATCTGATTTTCTCCGGATTTCAGATACTTCGTGACATTAAATTCGCTCGGTTCCATACTGCCTTGGCTATACCCTACCCGCTCACCGTTGATCCAAACATAAAAGGCGCTCATTACGCCCTCAAACCGTAGAAAAGTCTGCCCGTTCGCTTCCCATCCGGCTGGTAAAACAAATGTACGGCGATATTGCCCTACCGGGTTTCGTTCTTTATACGTGGTATAGTCAGCTTTCGGTTCTCCCATCACCCGTGGAGGATCTATTTTAAACGGATAGCCTGCTGAAACATAGATAGGCGTGCCATATCCGTTCACTTCCCAGTTGGCGGGAACAGGAAAATCCGTCCAATCTTTATCATCAAAATTTATCTGATAGAAGTTCACGACTCTTTCATTGGGAACGGGAGTCCAACGGAATTTCCAGGTTCCGTCTAAAGAGATTGAGCCGTCTCCTTTCTGTACAGAGAAAGGGGTAAAAGTAGCTCTTGCCGGTTCACGGTTGATCTGGAGAACATGATGATTCTCCCAATCATGCATTGTTTGTGCCTGTGTAGGACTTACAAACAATGCGCCAAGCAGTAAAGTATATATTTTCATTCGTTCTTTTTTCTTCATATCAAGTAGACGAACGAAAGGGCATTTTGTACCCCTTTCTTTTACAGAAATATTAAAGAACAATAAAAGGAGTAACACTCTATAAAGAAAAGCTTTACCTTGTGGCGTATAATTACTTCTAATATTATGATGATGAAAAAACTACTATTTAGCAGCCTCTTTTTATTTGGCAGTCTCGTTTCACAAGCACAGCACGAGTATACGATTGAAGGTAAAGTGGAAGGTGTAAAGGATGGAACTCTTGTTTCTCTTTTTCTACTTGACGGAAATGTAGGAAGTACAGTAGCCATGGATACCATACAAAACGGTACTTTCTTCTTCAAACGAAATGCCGGAGAAGATGGTTTAGACAAATTATCTCTAATGTGTACCCGTAATGATAATTTTCCTTCCATGTCGCTGGAGATTTATGCGACTCCTAATGCAAGAATCAAAGTAACCGGAACGAATACCTTGATACATACGTGGACAGTAGACAGCCCTGTAAAGGAACAAATAGAATATAATAGGTTTATTGAAGATTCACACGATTTATGGGATGAGTATCAACGTTTGTCTATAAAAGCAAGAAGTCTGCGTTCTGCCCCGGAAGCAGAACGGAAGGCTCTACGTGCGAAAGAAGACAGTATTTCAGCTTTAATCAGCAAACGTGAAATGAAACTGATGCAGGAACTTCCTGTATCAAACATTTGGATGGACAGGCTATATAAATTGAGCATGTCAGTGAAGTACAATCCAAATTTCTCTTATAAAGATGAAACACTGGCTTTGTATAATAGAATGAATGAAGCACAAAAAACTTCTATAACAGGACAGGAAATTACAGTTAATCTTTTCCCGCCTACAGTTGTGAAAGAGGGAGATAAAATGGCAGATACCGAACTTTTCGATTTGGATGGAAAGATTCATCATCTGACTGATTTCAATGGAAAATATATATTGCTTGATTTCTGGAGTAGCGGTTGCGGTCCTTGCATTATGGCTTTACCAGAGATGAAAGAGATTCAAGAACAATATAAAAAGCGTCTTACTATCATTAGTCTAAGCTCCGATACGAAAAGCAGGTGGAAGGCAGCTTCGGCAAAACATGAAATGACCTGGCAGAATTTAAGTGACTTAAAACAAACAGCCGGATTATACGCTAAATATGGAGTTCGAGGTATTCCCAACTATGTCCTTATCTCTCCCGAAGGCAAAATCATGAAAATGTGGTCGGGTTATGGCAAAGGCAGTTTGAAACTAAAAATGCGCAGGTATCTGGATGCTGTCAAACATGAAATGAGTATTACATGGCAAGGAAATACAAAAGTCGTTAACTATCCAGTGTCGGAATCAACCAATACTGATATTCTTGAAGTCAAGCAAGTGGTACTGACAGACACCGCTACCATCGTACATTTCAACGCTTATTATATTCCCAAATACTGGATACGAGTCAGCCCGAATTGTAGATTGGTAGATGAGAAAGGTGAAATGTATACCTTAAAGAAAGCAGATGGGATTAAACCCGGTGAGCACTTTTATTTGCCTGAAAGCGGCGAAGCAGAATTTTCACTCACATTCGAACCGTTGTCTTCTTCTGTGCAATCATTCAATTTCACTGAAGGAACAGAAAAAAATGACTGGCAAATAAACGGAGTGAGGCTTAATAAATGAGTATCGAATCTTAAAAAAGGAATATCGTATTAACATTCAATGTGTTGCAAATTAAAATAGCTGTATAAACAGGTACAAAAGGTTTGTTGAAATAATGTTTTCTTCAGTAAAATGGCTTTCTTTGTTATGAATTTAATTATTATCATGTACATTGAACGAAAAATAACAAAATATGGAAGCGAACGGACAAACACTCTACAATGATGATTTGCTTAATATCCTGCCTGACGGAGTTATCATATTGGATATAAATAGAGAAGTCATACAACTGAATCAGCAAGCTCTTACGGAACTTCATGTACATTCGTCAGTCAATGCGCTGATGCCTCTTCCGACCAACAAGATATTCAAGCTGTTAAATAAGAAAGAAGATATACTCTCGACCATTTTGGAAGAAATCCGTCAGGGCAAAAAAGTATACTCGCTGCCTGAACATACATTTATGCAGGAACAAGTTGACTATACACAATTCCCGATAAGAGGAGAATTTGCTACAATGGAAAATGAAAAGGGCGAAAAAAACATCTTGTTCTTTTTCCGTAATATTACTGTGGAACTGACACAAGAATATATATTAAATACAGCCTTGCAAAGAACTAGGATATATCCCTGGTATTATGACATAAGCCGTAGTGAATTTACTCTTGATGATCGTTATTTTGAACATCTAGGTATTCCAGCCGGAGAGAATAATACTTTGACAATGGAGGAATATGTGAATATGATTCATCCGGACGATCGGCAAACTATGGCTGACGCCTTTGTTGTACAACTTAGTGGTAATACAACTTTTGACAAAACAGTTCCATTCCGTTTGCGCCGGGGGGATGGTACTTGGGAATGGTTTGAAGGGCAGTCAACTTATATTGCAAACATATCCGGTCATCCCTATCGGTTAGTGGGAATCTGCTTGAGTATTCAGGAATATAAAGACATAGAAAACACCTTAATCGAGGCACGTAAAAAAGCAGAAGAAAGCGATCGTCTTAAAATGGCATTTTTAGCCAATATGAGTCATGAAATCCGTACGCCGCTGAATGCAATAGTCGGCTTTTCTGATGTTATAGGTTCTACTTATGATGAGTTAAGTGAAGAGGAACGTGCCGATTTCGTGCGACTAATCAGCATCAATAGCGAACATTTAGTACGATTGATTGACGATATACTTGATTTGTCCAAGATTGAATCAAACACTATCAAGTTTACTTATTCCAATTACTCCCTCAAATCCATAATGAAGGATATAGAGAAAGAGCAGGTCGTGAAAAATGTGCCGGAAATCGAAATAAAAGCAATCTTGCCGGATGATGATATTTACATAACTACTGACGCTACACGCTTGAAACAAGTAATATGCAATTTCATAAATAATGCCCGGAAATTTACAGAAGAAGGATATATTCATTTCGGTTTTATGGTTAATCCGGAAAATGACGATTCAGTTTGTCTGTTTGTGGAGGACACGGGGGAAGGTATTCCCCAAGAATGCCAGAAAGAAATATTCGACCGTTTTTATAAAGTCAATACTTTCAAGCAGGGTACGGGGTTGGGACTCTCTATCTGCAAAACGATTGTAGAACATCTGCAAGGGAGTATTTATGTTGTATCGGAAGTAGGAAGAGGCAGCCGTTTTACCGTTACATTACCACTCGAAAAACAGCCGGTGGAAGCTTAATGTCCTCTGTATTCCTGTGGGGTAACACCCGTATGTTGCTTAAAAAACTTATTGAAGAAAGAGATATTATTAAATCCCAAAGATAAGGCTATATTCTTCACCGGTTCATTGGTTGACTTCAGCCGGGATTTGGCATCCATCAGAATGATGGAAGCTATGACTTCTAAAGGAGTGTTTCCTGCAACCTTTTTTATTGTTGAACAGAAATGCGGCAAGCTAAGTCCTAGATGTTCGGCATAAAAAGAGGTTCCGTGATGAATAGTATAATATTTCATGACCAATTGCAAAAATTCCTGATAAATCTCGTACTTTCTTGACTGGGAAGATAAATACAAGTTATTTTGCATTTTATAGATTTCAGTGGCTCCCTGAAGGAACATGGTAAGAACCGCCTTTACTATTTCCTTGTTTGCCAATGTTTTTGGAGAAGCATACGAAAGAATTGACGATTCATAGAACATTTTATAACTGCAAGCCTGCAATGGAGATAATCTTATTATCGGATTTTCCATAATTATAGGGAGAAGATGTTCTGTAGACTTCATTAGATTTATACCCTCTATGAATTCGGATGAGAACCCGGCATAATAGATATGAATATCCGGTGAAAAATCAAGAATTTCCATAAAATATCCGGGCGGTAAGGTTATCAAATCATTTTCACCAATATTTTGAAGATTCCCATTGATTGTCGTTTGCATTATCCCTTTTACACAAAGAATGAAAAAACCGGCTTTTACCCTGCAAGGAAAGTTTTTATACCTTTTTAATAAATTTATCCCATACCCTTCTCCAACCATATAATCAGACGGCAAATCAAAATTAGGTAAATCGCTCTCCATTGTGTTATTTTGTTTTTGATTTCAAATATAGGGATTATTTGAAGTTTCTCCCTCGAATAATTAAAATCAGAACATCGAATCTTAAAAAAATAACATCTATATTTTATTTATAAGAAAGTATCAGAATATGAAAAGCAGGACACCGGAAGTATATTCAAACTTCTTAATGTCCCGCTTCTATTTTTCTGTTTATATGTGTGTTTTTCTAAAAAACTTATTGAACTTCCAATGCATCGAATGCCAGACCGTCCATATTTTCTGCCGAAAGTAATACTTTGTAATGTCCGGCATTGATAAAGG
>OHAH01001240.1_pt1 | contig 17157 bp, 16 predicted proteins | sample 1577071 | NCBI WGS metagenome assembly OHAH01 (sample SAMEA3541520, study PRJEB24748) | human gut metagenome | biome: human gut; feature: human-associated habitat; material: faeces | place: China | collected 2012 | reverse complement strand
AAAAGGGCTGGCTGTGCATCACAGCACAGAAATGAGGTGCGATCATGTCGAAAAAGGCAACGGAATTTCAAAGAAAAGCAATGAGCTGGATGTACCGGGGCAAGGAAATCTTCAAGCCTTTGAACACCGGCTGGATCGACGAGAATGTTGCCTGCGTGCGCGAATGGGTGGCGAACATCTTCTTCTACCGCAAAGGCGATACGACCATTATGGTCGATGCGGGATATAACTACGACCGCCTTGCCGAAAAAATGGGCTGGCTTGGGATTGATCCGAAGTCGATACACCATATCCTTATCACCCATCAGGACACCGACCATGTGGGTGCGGTGGAAGCAGACAGTCCGGGGCTGTTCCGGAATGCGAATCTGTACATCGGCGAGATCGAGAACCGGTATCTTACCGGCGAGGAGCGGCGAAAAGTCATCTATCATCTCTATAAATTGCCGCAGGTCACGATCAACAACGAAAAGGTACTGCTGCACGATGGGCAGGTACTTGACATTGACGGCGTCAGGATCGAGTGTTTTCTGGTTCCCGGCCATACATGGGGACATATGGTCTACCTCATTGACGATAAATACCTTTTTACCGGCGACACGCTGTGGTTTGGCGCGGACGGCGGCTACAGCTTCATTTCCTCGCTGGCGGAGGACAATAAGCTGGCTGTGCAGTCACTGGCGGAGCTGGAGCGGAAACTGCGCGCACGTGGGCTGCATCCATATTTCATCACCGGCCACACCGGCTGGACGGACAATTTTGCCTTTGCGTTTGCCCACAAAGACAAGAGCTGTTCACCATTCAAAAAACGAGTACACGACCCATCGGCACCCTATGATGCCTACGACGAATCGGACGACACCGAAGAAAATGCAAAGAGCGGTTTTCTGAAAGGCGTGGGAAGATGAAGGACAGCGAATTACAAATTGACCGTAGCTGCCATGTTCTATATTCCAAACCCTGCAAAAAGGAAATTCTGGCGAAAATCACTCTGCACTATCCGGAGGTGGAGCGCGAGGTGGTCTGGGAGCAGGTGCAGCTGAGATACGCAGAGCTTCTTTCCAAGTGGCGCACCGACCTCGGCGGTAAAAAGAATTTTCACAACGGCGTAGGCGGCACCTACGACTGCATCGCCATCATGTGCTTTTACGATGTGTGCCGGGATGTGGTCACATTCCGCGAAATGGAAGAGATAGAAGAAAATCTGATCCTGCCGTCCTTCCGGAAGCTGCGATTCGTTGACATCAACAAGCCATTCTGGAAAAAGCTGATGTATCGGGCATTCAGCACCGCCCAAAAGCACTGTGACACATGGCATGATTACGAGATGGATGTTGCGCCTTACGAAAACAGCAAGCCCATCTATTATGAATTTACGGCGTGTCCGGCGGCGGAATTTGCCAAGCGGTTTGGATTTGCGGACATTATGCCCGCCCTGTGCAATGTGGACTATGCGTCCATGGAACTGCTCCATGCCAAGCTCGTGCGGACGACCACCTGCGTGGACGGCTGCCGATGCGACTATACCATCTGCGGCGATAAGGATCCATACGTAAAGGAACATCCCGAATACCGGGATGAAAACGGATACAGGAGGAATAAGGAATGCTTTTACAGGTGATTCTGGAAGGTCTTGGGCTGGGGGCTTTGCTGGTTCTTGTCTGTGCTGTGGGCATCCGTAAGGGGGCTGTTGGGATGGTGCATCTTTTCCCCATGGGACAGCCGTTTGCAAGTGTCCAGTCAGGGCTATATACTGGGGTACAACGATTTGAAAGATCCTTCTGTCAGCGGCTTTTTCCGGTTTCTCGCCAAGGTCGGGGACAACGGGATGAAAATGCAGATCGTGAAGATCGGATTTGGAGGCAAGCTATGAAAATTCTGGTATATGGTGCAGGCGTTCTGGGGTGCAATCTGGCAAGAAATCTGCTGCGCGCCGGAAAGGATGTCACTCTGCTTGCGCGTGGAAACTGGGCAGCGGAGATCAAGCAGAACGGCCTGCGGATCAAGGATAAGTTTTCGCTTTGCACTTCGGTCAGCCGCATTCCTGTGGTGACGGAGCTTGCACCGGATGCAATGTACGATGTGATCTTTGTGGTCCTGCGCTATACACAGCTGGATTCCGCTCTGGACACGCTGCGGGCGAATCGGACGAAGAACATCGTTTTTGTGGGGAACAATGTGCAGGCGAGGGCGCTGGCGGCGGCACTGCCGGAAAAGAACGTCCTGTTTGCCTTTGCGCTTTCTGCGGGGCATCGGGAGGCTGACCGGGTGGTCTCCATCGACCTGAAAAAGATCACCATCGGACAGCTGCCGGGTGCAATCTCCAATAAACAGCTGATCGGGCGCATCTTCCACGGCACAAAATATAAGGTTGTTTACGAGCCGAACATGGAGGACTATCTGCTCTGCCATGCCGCGTTTGTGATGCCTGCGGCCTTCGCCTGCTATAAGACAGACGGCGACCTGAAAAAGCTCAGGGGAGATACTGCATACCTGAACCGTCTGCTGGATGCCAACATCGAGGGATACCGCGCCATCAGAAATGCCGGGCACGCCATTCTGCCCAAGGAGGATGCGGACTTTGAAGGGGAAAAGTACCGCAAGACCTGCCTGCGCTTTTTCAAGCTGATGTGTGCCACCTCGCTGGGGAAGCTCTGCGCCTCCGACCATGCCATGAACGCCATCGACGAAATGAGTGCGCTGAACCGGGATCTTAGGAAATTTTTCGATGCAAACGGCGCAGCCTACCCGGTGTGGCAGGCACTGGAAGCGGAAGCCGGGAGGTATCTGCAATGAAATACGCTGGAATGCCCTTTGGGATGTGGGTGCTGTTTGCAGGCTCCTTTCAAAAGCAGCTGACCGATGTGCTGGGCTATGATGCAGCCACCGCAAGAGCTATCACGAAAAATGCAAAGCCGCAATACCGGCAGATTATTGCTGGTTTGCCGGAGTTTGAAAAGGCCGACCGTTTCAAAATGAATCTTGTCAACTGCGCCATGGTCGGCGCGTTCATTCTCTCCATGCCGCAGCGCCCGGAGGTGGACAGGCTGACGGATTACTACGCAAGATCCATGATGACTGCGCCCATGCGGTGGTTCTGCCGCAAGAGCGGAAAAAGCAAGTTTACCCCAAAGGACATTGTCGCTATGAAGGCAACCGCTGATCTGAAAGCCGCCGACCGCAACCCCTACTCGTGGAACATGGAGTTTTACGAATACCCGGATGGCAGCGGCTACGAGGGACGCTTTACCAAGTGCGGCATCTGTGTGCTGATGAAGGAACTGGGTCTGTACGATCTGACCCCCGCCCTGTGCCGTCTGGACTACACCATGAGCGAAGCGGGCGGTGTGACAAATTTTGTGCGGCAGTACACGCTTGCCTCCGGCGGACCCTACTGCGACTGCGGGTACAAAAAGAAAGGGTAACGGACGATGAAGAGGAAGGAAACCTATCTTTCCCGTGATTTCCGGGAGACTGCGGCACTGCGCTTTCCCGCGCAGGCAAAGGAACTGAACACCGCTTTCGATATGCGCCTGAGTGCGCTGCTGGCTGAAAATGCGGGTGCAAGCAAGGAAAAGCAATACCACCTCAAGCGGCAGATCTTGCCGGGCATTGCGGCCTACGAGACCTTGCAGCGGGTCATGCCGAAAGAGGAGGCACTGCAAACCGTTCACGACTATGTGGAGCGCTTGGCGAGAACGAGCCACAAACAGCTTGCCGCCCTGCTGCACATACCGGGGCTTTACCGCCTTGTTCCCGGCGTTTTCGTCAAATCCACCCGGAGCGTTTTCGGCCCGGCGGCGGGCTTTGCCTCAAAAGAATTGCAGGCCGGCAACGGCGTATGGCGTGTGGATATGATGAAGTGTCCCTATCACGACACCTGCGCAGAATACGACTGCCCGGAGCTGTGCCGTTGCTTTTGCGACAGCGACGACATCAGCTACGCCGGGTTGCATCCGAAGCTGATCTGGGAGAGAAGCATGACGCTGGGGCGTGGAAATGACGCCAGGTGCCGGGGGTTCGAATCCCTTCGGGCGCACTTAAAAACGCATTGCAATGTACTTTTGCAATGCGCTTTTTGGTTTGATGTTATTTTGGTTTCAGAATCACTTCAGCAGCCTATCCTCTGCCACATCGGTGTACTGCCTTTTTGCCGGTTTCTCATTTCTAAGCCTGTTTATAGTGGTTCGCATAGACACGGTGGTGAGAGACGTCGGCTTTCTATTTACGAAAGCCTCCTACTCGATTGCGGCATCAGACAGGCTTTGCAAAACCTGTCCAATATCTGCATTGATGCAGACGGACTGCCGCTCAATTTCCTGCGGGCAAACCGCCTGCCCTTGGTTGATGCAGACGTAGGCGGCGTTCGGGTTCTTGGCTGTCATCTGCCAGAAGGGGTACTTGATGATGACCGGGGTATTATAGCCAACGCCCAACTCCAGAAAGAGGATTTTCCCACCTGCACGGGTACGGAGAAAATTCTCATACCGCTCCGCTGCCCGGTGCCAGCCCTCGTCTTTCACAAATTTATCATCGCTGCGCAGGTTCATGGTCAAAGGTTTGCCGCAGTGGGGGCAGACGGGGAGCAGCTCGGTCAGGATTTTCATATCCTCCTGCCGCTCTATCATCTGCCGAATGACCGATTCGTTATCAAAAGTTTCCTGACAGCACGGCTCACTGCACTGGAACAGACCGTAATCGCCCTGTGTGTAGAACAGCCGCTTTTTGTCAAAGCCAGCCTTTTGAAAGCAGTGGTCCACGTTGGTCGTAATAACGAAATAATCCCTATTCTGTACCAGCTTTAAGATGTCATCATAGACCGGTTTGGGGGCATCCATATAGCGGTTGATGTAAATATACCGGCTCCAATAGGCCCAATGCTCTTCCGGTGTGGCAAACGGATAAAAGCCGCCGGAATACATATCCTTGATATCGTACTTTTCCGCAAAGTCGGAAAAGTATTTTTTAAACCGCTCGTCGGTGTAAACGAATCCGGCAGAGGTGGAAAGACCCGCTCCGGCACCGATGACCACGGCATCACAGTCCCGCAAAGCTGTTTGCAGCCGCTCAAGCGGCTCCGAGCAGCTTTTCGTAGATAGCTTTGTCCAAATCCTTGAAAACATTGAAAATCACCTTTTTGACACTGGTTTGTGTTTTGAGAAATTCTTTGACGGTTTCCACAGCGATCTGCGCCGCCTGCTCGTTGGGGAAGTGAAACTCCCCCGTGGAAATGCAGCAGAACGCCACGCTTTCCAAGCCGTTTTCTGCTGCCAACTCCAAGCAGGAGCGGTAGCAAGAAGCCAGCAGTTCTTTGTCTGCTTTGGTCACGCGCCCGTCGATAATCGGACCGACCGTATGCAGGACATACTTACAGGGCAGATTGAACGCCGGGGTGATTTTTGCCCGCCCGGTCGGTTCGGGATAACCCTGCTGTTCCATCAGTTCCGCACAGGCAAGGCGCAGCTCCACACCCGCAAAGGTGTGAATGGCATTGTCGATGCAGCGGTGGTTCGGAATATAGCAGCCGGTCATGCCGCTATTGGCAGCATTGGCGATGGCATCGCATTTTAGCGTGGTAATGTCCCCCTGCCAGAGATACAGCCCCGGCTGAATGGGTGTCAGGTCGGCAATGTCCGTGATGACCTTTGCTGCGGTTTCACCTTGCAGATAGGCGCCCTGCATTTGCAAAAAATCTGCATCTGCGTGTTGTGGCACACGAAGATTCAGCAGCCCCCGCAAAAGCTGACGCTGGATCTCCGGCTCTGCCGGAATACCCAAATCCCGATATGCCGGTTTTTCCTTCAAAAGCGACTGAATGAGAAGCAACCGCCGCTGTGCCTGGGTCATAGCTTTTCCACCGCTTTTACCGGGCAGTTTTCATAGCACGCCCCGCAATGCAGACAATTCTCCGGCTGGATGGTGTATGACCCGCCGGGAACAATGCACCTCTGCGGGCAGTGGTTCAGGCAGGTGCCGCAGCCGATGCAGGCATCGGTGATTCGATAGCCTTTTTTCTCGGTTTCCGCCTGCCCAACCGCATAGCTCTCACGGAAGATGGGCTTCACTCCCAAATTGAAGTATTCGATGGTGAAATCCCGAAGCTCAAAAATGATGCCGATATTCCGGGTTTCACCGGGGTATACATTTGCAAGATAGGGCTGTTCAGCGAATATCGTATGAATCTTTTCCTCCTGATTTTGCGCAGGTACCGCCTTGCCGGACAGACGGATCATTTCCTTGAACCGGGTATAAGCGAGAATCTGTACCCGTCCATCGGTCAGCAGCTCGTCACAAAACGCCTTGCCCCTTGCCGTGAAGAAATACAAGGAATCCGGCTCATAGTGAATGGCGCTGATGCAGCGAATTTGCGGTGCGCCGTTTTTATCTACGGTGGCAAAGGACAGCACTCCGCAGAGTTTCAATTTTTCCAAACAGATTTGTGCGTTCATTTCGCAGCACCTCCCATCCGGATCACGCGCCCCTCTTTTCTCGGCTTCGGGGTGGGGTGTTTGTCGCCCTCTTTGGCGTAGCCCAAAAGCAACTGCATGACGGCGTAGTGGTCGGCAGGTATATTCCACTGCCGCAAAATCTCCTGCCCGTAGGGGTCGGCAAAGGCAGGCCAGCCCTGACCGATATAGCAGGAGCCGATACCCAGAGCATCCGCCGCCAGCATCATATTTTCTGCGGCAACCGCGCAGTCGTCCACGAAGAACAGGAAATTCTTCGGTGCGAACAGGGTGATCACGGTGGGGGCATCATAAAAAGCATTTGTCAGCTTGGGGTCATCTGCAATGCTGGGCTGCTCACGGGAAACAAAGCTCGTTGCCGTTGCCATGCGGGGGTTGGAGTTTGCCCGCTTGATCTTGCCAAGCCGCTCATTGACCTCTTTGTCCTGACAGACGGCGAAGATCACACCCTGCCGTCCGCCCGCGCAGGGCGCATATAGCCCGGCCTGAAAAATCTGCTGTAAGGCGGTTTCTTCAATTTGCTTCGGCTCAAACCGCCGGATAGAACGGCGGTGCATGATGGTTTCAAAAATATCAGGCATCGTTCTTTACTTCCTTCCAGCATTGCGGGTCTGCGGCATAGAAGTTTCCGTCCTTGCCGCTTGCCACGGCGGGGCAGCCCCGGCAGAACGCCAGCAGCTCGCATTTGCTGCACTTCTCAAACTTTGTATAGTCACGGTACTGTTCCATCTGGCACACCCAGACATCCGCCAGCCGATCGGTGAACACATTGGCAACCTTGCTGTTCTGTACCCGGCGGCAGGCGTACACATCCCCGGTGGGAAGGATCGTCAGGTGGCAGTTGCCGCAGTTGCAGCCGCCGTAGATCATACCGTCCTCCACGGCTTCGGGAATTTTGAACGCCCCGGTTTCGTACCCGTACAGCGTCCACAGGTGGTCTTTTTTGTTAAAGTAGGTCTGGCAGCCGGCGGCTTCATATTCCTTGAATTTTTTGTCGCAGTCAGCGAGCAGCTTGCGGTAACGCAACGGCTCGATGCCGACATCCTTTTCCTCGCTGGTGGGGCAGTAACGGGCGAACGCAAAGACGTTCGCACCCGCTGCCACAACCGCGTCGATGATGCCGGGAACCTCGTCAATGTTCGTGCTGGAAACGGTGGTCATCACCACGGAGCGGATGCCCGCCCGATTGATGCAGCCGATTTTTTCCAGCGTAATGTCAAAGCTGCCGGGCTTGCGGAACCAGTCGTGGGTTTCACGCAAGCCGTCAATAGAAAGCTGATATTTTTCACAGCCGTATTCTTTTAAGCGGCGGCAAACCTCGTCGGTCAGGTGGAACGGATTGCCGAGGATGGTGAACGGAACACTGTGCTGCTTCATCAGCCCCAGCAGCTTCCAGAAGTCCGGGTGCAAAATCGGGTCGCCGCCAGTAATGTAAAAATACGGCAGGCGGTCATAGAACGCACAGAAGTCCAGGCAGTTATAAAAGGTGTCCTGCATTTGCTGCCAGGACATTGCATCCAACTTTTTATTGCAGTTCTCGGAGAAAATGTAGCAGTGCTTGCACCGCTGGTCGCATTCATCCGTGATATGCCACTGGAAAGAAAAATACTGTTTCATGGGATCCTCCTTGTTGTGGTGGGACGCATTTCCGAAAGTGAAACAGCCGTTGCCCTCTCGGAAATACGCCCCAAGGTTTTCTTGGGGTGTATTCCTTACACCTTACTGCTTGTCGCCGGCGCCACAGGCAGAACCGCAGGCGGCGGGCTTCTCGGCGGGCTTGTCGGCAGCGCCGCAGGCAGAACCGCAAGCAGCGGGCTTCTCAGCGGGCTTGTCGGCAGCACCGCAAGCCGTAGCAGGGGCGGAAGCCGCCTTCTTGTTCCAGCCAAAGAGATCAGAAAGAGCCATGGTTGTTTACCTCCCAATAATATTCAGTGGGCGTTTCGCCCTCCTGTGCCTTTATTGTACTTGAAACATATTTCGGGCACAAGTACGCACAATTTTATTACATAGGCACCTTTTTGTAACCTTTGGCGGGCTGGGATTTTCTCTTGCAATTTCAAGCGTGCTGCACTACACTATGAGTGTAACATTCAAAAAGAGGTGTTGTATATGCTGACCAAAGAAGAACTCCCTGCCTGCCCGGTAGCCACCACCGTCCAGATGATCGGCAGCAAATGGAAGCTGCTCATCATGCGGAATCTGCTTCAGCGCCCGTGGCGCTTCAATGAGCTGAAAAAGGACCTGGAAGGGATCAGCCAAAAGGTGCTGACGGACAGCCTGCGCTCGATGGAAGCCGATGGTATCATTACCCGTACCGTCTATCCCGAAGTACCGCCGAGGGTGGAATACGCCCTCTCCGACTTAGGCGAATCCATGCGTCCCATTATGGATGCAATGGAGATTTGGGGGACGGAATATAAAAAATCGAAGGAATAAAAAGCATCAAGCCTGTCGGAGCAATTCGACAGGCTTGATGTTTTCATGCTTTTAATATCATTTCCAAAAAAGCGGAAGCGGACGATGGGCTGATGCGAATCAGAAGCCAAGATATAGCACCGGAGCTGCCAAAGGGAACAACTTCCCAGCAAGGGGTGCTGCCGTGCCTTTTCACAGGTTCTTTCCGTTCGTTTCGGCTACGTTGGCGTACCAGACAGCGCTGTCCTTGGGGGTTCGTTTGCCGGTTGCGTAATCGAGATAGATCAGGCCAAAGCGCTCGTTATAGCCCTCGCTCCATTCAAAATTATCCAGCAGCGACCAGTGAAAATAGCCGCGCACATCCACGCCGCTGTCAATCGCGCGGCGCAGCGACAAAAGATAGCGGTGGATGAAGTCGATGCGCGCAGGGTCATGCACCTTGCCGTCCAGATGGATGCTGTCGGTGCAGGAAAGGCCGTTCTCGGTGATGTAGATGGGCAGACCGTACCGCTCCCAGATAAAGCGTGTCCCCCACTCCATCGACTCCGGGGTGACGGGCCAGCCGATGGCTGTGCGCGGATGTCCTGCGGCCCGGGGGCAGAATTCCGGCTTGCCGTTTGCCCCGGCGCGCACCATGACGGAGTTGTAGATGTTCATCCCGATGAAATCCAGCCTGCCCAGCGGCAGAGCGTCCAGCTGCTCCTGCGGGATGGCATCCACCACACGCTGGGCCTGACCGCCCGCGATCACAGGCCAGCCGCGCCCGCACAGCGGATCAAGTGCCGGGGCATAGGTGAAGGTCCAGTCTCCGTCCGCCAGCGCAAAGGTTGCCTCGCGGGCCGCCGCAATATCGGCAGGGTCGTCTGTTGCCGGGGTGCAGATGCGCCCTGTCGGGGCCATGCCGACCCGGGCATCGGGGTCAGCCCTGCGGATCGCATCGGCCGCAAGGCAGTGGGCGTAGATCGTGTTGTGCCACGCTGTAAACACCGAGCCGTCATCCAGACGGAAACCGGGTGCGTGTACACCGCTGCTGTAGCCCAGCCCCACGCTGCACTGCGGCTCATTGAGGGTAAAATAGTACCGCACCCGCCCCTTAAAGTGCGCGGCCACCGCGGCGGCATACCCGGCGAAGGCTTTTGCCGTATCAGCATTCAGCCAGCCGCCCTTGTCCTGCAGGGCCTGCGGCAGATCCCAATGGTAGAGCGTGACATAAGGCTCGATTCCTGCCGCAAGCAGCGCATCGACCAGCCGGTCATACCAGGCAAGGCCCGCAGGGTTGACTGCCCCCATGCCCTGCGGGAAGATGCGCGGCCAGGCAATCGAGAACCGGTACGCCTTCAGGTGCATCTCCTTCAGCAGTGCAACATCCTCTGCCCAGCGGTGGTAGCTGTCGCAGGCGATGTCCCCGGTATCACCGTTCCTTGTTTTGCCCGGCGTATGGCTGAAGGTATCCCAGATGGACAGTCCCCTGCCATCCTCCTGCACTGCGCCCTCGACCTGATAGGCTGCGGTTGCCGCGCCCCAGACGAATTTTTCCGGAAATGACATCGTATATTCCTCCATATTTTGTCGTTTGCTTTTTTCGCACAAACACCTAAAAAGGTGCAGCGCAAGCGCACTGCACCTCCGTAAGTGTAATTTTACCCTTTCACGCTCCCCAATGCAACGCCCCGCACAATATATTTTGAGAGCAGCAGATAGACAATCATAACCGGCAGAATGGCGATGGTGATCATCATATACACCTTGCCCATATCGAACTTCAAAAAGTCCGCGCTGCGCAGCTGCGCCACCAGAATGGGTACGGTTTTCCACTTGGCATCGTTAATAATCAGCGCCGGGATAAAGTAGTTGTTCCACGCGCCCACAAAGCTGAATATCGCCTGCACCGCCATAGCGGGCTTCAGGATCGGCAGAATGACCGTGTTGAAGGTGTGGAACTCTCCCGAGCCGTCAATGCGCGCCGCATCAATAATGTCGCGCGGCAGGCTCGAATCCATATACTGCTTCATGAAGAAGAACACTGTCGGTGCGGCGATGCTCGGCAGAATCAGCGGCCAGAGGGTGTTGGTCAGCTTCATCGAGTCCATCAGGTTCAAAAAGCCGAGCGCCGAAACCTGTGTGGGCATCGTCATGATGAGCAGAATGACGGTAAAGGCCAGCTTGCGCAGCTTGAAGTCATACGCATAGATGGCGTAGGCCGTCAGTGCGCTGAAATAGACCGACAGCGCCGCGCAGGCAGCCGACACGATCAGGCTGTTGCGCAGACCGGTCAGGATCGGTACATTGGCATCATGGGTGGTGTTGAAGAAGTTGACGCCAAAGCTGCCGCGGGGCAGCGGGTCAAACCCCTGCTGGATGGTAAAGTTGTTGTGCGTGGCGTTGACAATCAGCACATAGAAGAAGAACAGGCAGATAAAGCAGAGGACAAACAGCACGATATAGGCCACTGCACGCTGCAGGGTCAGCATAGGGTCGTGAATTTTGCTTGCCTTTGCGGTAGTGGTGGCTGCAGTTTTGGTTTCGTTCGGCATACCGTTCACGCTCCTTCCTTAGTGATGCTTAGCGGCCGCTTTGGCTGCCTTGATGCGGGCTTTCTCAGCCTTGCGCTGCTCACGGGTCAGGCCGTCATCCTCCTGCGTGAGGGTAAAGTAGATGATGACGCAAAGCACCGCGCAGAGCAGGAACATCAGCACCGAGATAGCGCCGGCTGTGCCGTAGTTTTTGCTGTACAGGTGCTGGTTCAGGTACATGATAATGGTGTTGGTCGAGCCGTTCGGGTCGCCCTTGCCGTTGGTCAAAACCTGCGGCACATCAAACATCTGCAGGCCGCCGATGAGGCTGGTGATCAGCGTGTAGACGAGCAGCGGGCGGATCAGCGGGATCGTGATGCGCCAGAACATTGTGGTCGAGGATGCACCGTCCAACTGGGCGGCCTCATACAGGCCGGGGTCCACACCCATGATGGCAGCCATCAGAATGATGGTCGTATTGCCGAACCACATCAGGAAGTTCATCAGCCCAACCAGACCGCGTGCTGTCCAGACATTGGAAAGCCAGCGCACCGGCTCGGCCACGATGCCGAGCTTGAGTAGGATCGAGTTGATCGGCCCTGTCTCCGCGTTTGAAAACAGGGTAAAGAACAGCATGGCGAACGCCGATGCCATGATAAGGTTGGGCATATAGATGACCGTTTTGAAGAAGCCCTGAAACCGCAGCTTCAACCGCAGATCGGTAAACCACGCTGCCAGCACCAGCGATACAATGATCTGCGGGATAAACCCCATCAGCCACATGATCATGGTATTACTGAAATACTTCGGCACCTCTTGGATCATGGCGGCATAGTTTTTCAGCCCTACAAAGTTAGGGCCGATGATCTTTAGACCGCTGCGGAAATACTCAAAGAAGGAATAGTAGATGGTCGTTGCCAGCGGCCAGAACTGGAAGATGAAAAAGGTAATAAAGAACGGCGCCAGAAATATATAGCCCCATTTGGCGTAGCTCATGCCCTTTCTCTTTGTTTTCATAGGTCTCGCCCTCCTTAGCTGTGTGGGCATTGCCCTGCTGGGGGCAGAGCCTTTCAAAATCTGATAAAAACAAAACCAGGGGCGGGCGTCTCTCCCCGCCCCTGGCATGGCGTTTGCGGTTCAGTTCGTTTTGTTCAAGGTAATACCGCATAATTCTAAGTGCCGATACGGCGAGCGAGGTGCCGCAGCCGCCGGAGCGGTGCTTAGCCGTCAGGCCGGAATTGTGCGGTGTTGCCTTAAGGTCACACAGGTATTTATGCGGGCCATTCGACGCTGCTCAGCTCAGGATACTTGACCTTGATCTGATCCTCAAAGTTCTTCTTCGCGGTCTCAAGGTCAACCGTACCGTCAAAGTAATCCTTGAAGCAGCTCTGGAAGGTCTCGTTGCAGCCCTGATCATACGGACCGGCATTGGACATATCAATGGTAGGTGCAACCTCTGCAAAGAGGGCAATGTGGTTCTGGCCACCGAGGAATGCGGAGCCGAAGTTCGGGTCAGCAGCAATGGAATCCATAGCACTCTTGCAGTTGGTGTAGTCCTGCGTATCCTCGGTGATCTTGGTCATGATGTCGGCATCGCAGGTCAGAGAGTACATGACATCCTTGATTGTGGGGATGTTGTCAGTGCCGGCTGCTGCGCAGATCCAAGTGCCGCCCCAGTAATACGGCTGAGGACCCTGACAGACTGCGTAATCGCCGAAGATACCGTTGCCGACTTCCTGCTTGCCTCCCTCAGACTCAGGCGTGGCCAGAGAGTTGCCCAGCAGGGTGAAGTTGATGCCCCAAGTGGAGTAGAAGAAGCCGAAAACCTTGCCGGCAGGGCCCTGATCGGCGGCCCACTGGTCGCTCCACAGGCTGGTCTTGTTGTTGTAGCCGTTATCGGTGTAGGTCTTGGTCTGATCGACCCAGTTCATAATGTTGGGGTCGACCTTGACGGTCGTGCCGTCCACCCAACCGGCGGAAACATTGTTGGAGAAGGTGCGGTAGGAATCATCGTAGCCGGAGAGCATCTTGTAGCCCTTGGCAGCGGCCTTCTCAGCCACATCGTTGAACTTATCCCAATCGCTCAATGCAGCCTGGACCTCAGTCGGATCATCGGTGCCCAGCACATCCTCGGCGATGGAGCGGCGGTAGGCAAACAGGCCCGGGGTTGCCTGCCATGTGGTGCCCTTCTGGACGCCGTCCACGGTAACGATGTCCTTGGTGTACTGGTACTGATCCTTGAGGTCATCATCGGTCAGGCCGACATCCTTCTTGACATCCAGCGTATAGTCGGAATCCACATATTTCAGCGCGTAGTCCGCCTCGATCAGGAAGATGTCGATCTTGTCATCGGCAGCGGCGCTGTCCTGCTTGAGCAGGGCCTCGTCCAGCTTATTCTGGTAGTTGTTGTTATCGTTGGGGTTGATGGTCCACTTTACGGTGACACCGTTATTCAGCGTCGTGGTGGACTTGTCGGCGGCAATCTCCTTGACGCCGGGGTAATAGTCGTTGAAGCGGGACTGGAATTCATCGTTCCAGCACCAGATGTTCAGGACCTTGCCCTCCTCTGCGGCTGCATCGGCAGCAGGCTCTGCGGCTGTGCTGCTGGCTTCGGTAGAGGTCGAATCAGCGGCAGGGGCTGCGGACGAGCTTGCGGCGCCTCCGCCGCAGCCTGCCAGCAAGGTGGCTGCCATTGCAGTGGCGGTCAATAAACTCATTGCCTTTTTCATAATGTCTTTTCCTCCTTTTAAAAAAGAACTCATGTATGAATCAGATATTGTGACCCGCATCCTCGCGGGTTTGAACCTATGGATTGGGGACATCGACGGACTGTCCTTTCAGCAGGCTGCCGGAGATCAGCTTCTGCTCCGGCAATGCCGTGCGCGGGGATTCTATCTGCTCGATAAGCAGCGCTGCCGCGGCGCGGCCCAGCGCTTCGGTGTCCTGCCGGTAGGTGGTCAGCTGCGGGGACATGATCTGCGAGATCAGGTTGCCGTCATAGCCGGCCACCGAAATATCCCGCGGAATCAGAAGTCCTTCCTCACGGATGGTCTGGATGCCGCCGATGGCGGAGAAGTCATCCGGGAAGAGGATTGCCGTGGGGCGCTGCGGCAGTGCCAGCAGCTGACGGGTCGCAGCGGCGCAGCTTTTCGCATCGCGGTAGGTGCTCGGCACGATGTAGGCGTCCGGCACCGTGATCCCATGGGCGGCGCAGGCACGGTAGAAACCGACCAGGCGCTTCTGGGTGACTGCGCTGTGATTCTCACCGTGGATATAGGCGATTCGCTCATGCCCCAGCGCGGCAAGCTGATCCACTAACTTGTGGACACCATCGGTGTTATCGGAAAGTACGGCAGCCCGGTTGTTAAAGACATGGTCGACTGTGACGATCGGCAGGTTGCTGTTGGCCAGCTCAATGACCTCCGGGTCATCGAACTTGATGCAGGCAGCGATCACACCGTCAACGCCGCGGTAGCGGCAATGCTCTAAATAGCTGGAGTGGCCGTGGCCAATGTTGTGGTTGATAAAGGTGATATCATAGCCTCTGCCCTCGGCGTGGCGTTTGAAGCTGTCCAGAACAGCAGCGAAGAACTCATGCGTCAGACCGCTTTGTGCCTCGTCCACGAAAAGGACGCCCAGATTATAGGTGCGGTTCGTTTTCAGGGCCCGCGCTGCGGAGTTTGGCATATAGCCAATCTGCCTTGCAGCCTCGCGCACTTTTTCTTTGGTAGCCTGACTGATATCGTTGTGACCGTTCAGAGCCTTGCTCACGGTAGCCACCGAGACCCCGCATGCCTTTGCGATGTCTTTGATGGATGCCATGATATCGCCTCCTTGCATCTTCCTTAATCGTTTTCGCATCTTCACTATACAACATGTCAACCATAAAATCAATGCCTTTTTGGCATTTTTTGTGCATTTCGATTCGATTTGGCGATTTGCAAAAAGCCAAAACACCTGTTTTGGTAATTTCGTTTGGAGTTTCGCTGAAAAAGAGACATAATTTGCGCCCCAGCTTGCCGTTTTTGCACTTTTCGGCCCGGTGATGCAGACCCAAATTTGCTTTTAATGGTGCCGCAGCCGGAAAACACTCTTATATAAAATAGGTGGCATTCGATTTTCGTGCCAATTTTCGGTTTACAAAATTGTGAAATCTGCCAAATCATCGTTAAATTCAGCCGCAGCCCTTGCAATTATCCGAAAAACGCGGTATTGTAAGGGTAATAACTTAATCGTTTTCGACTTGAACTTACGATTTTATCTGCTTTCCATAAGTAAGGAGAGGGTCTCTATGAAGTTCGGTCATTTTTCCGATACCGCACGCGAATATGTCATCACCACGCCGCGCACGCCACTGCCGTGGATCAACTATCTGGGCAGCGAGGCATTCTTCAGCCTTGTTTCCCACACGGCCGGTGGGTACAGCTTTTACAGGGATGCCAAGCTGCGGCGTATCACTCGCTACCGCTACAATAACGTACCTGCGGACTCTAACGGCCGGTATTACTATATTAAGGACGGCGATACCGTCTGGAATCCCGGCTGGCAGCCCACCCAGACCGAGCTGGATAGCTATGAGTGCCGCCACGGCCTCGGGTACAGCATCATTACCGGCAAAAAGAACAGTCTGACCGCGAAGCTGGAGCTGTTTGTGCCGGTAGGCGACAACTGCGAGATCGACCGTCTGGTGCTGACCAACGAGAGTGATGCACCGAAATCGTTTACTGTATTCAGCTATCTGGAGTTCTGTCTCTGGAATGCTGTGGACGATTCCACCAACTTCCAGCGCAATTTCTCTACCGGCGAAGTCGAGGTCGAGGGCAGCGCCATCTACCACAAGACCGAGTACCGTGAGCGCCGCAACCATTACGCATTGTTCACCGTCAACACGCCCATTGACGGCTTTGACACGAGCCGGGACGCCTTTTTAGGCGCATGGCGCAGCAATGCGAATCCCGAGGTCGTGGAAAACGGCCGTTGCACCAACTCTGTTGCCCACGGCTGGGCACCCGTTGGCGTGCATCAAGTCAATGTCACCCTGCAGCCCGGCGAAAGCCGCAGCCTGATTTTTGTTTTGGGCTATATAGAAAACCCGGAGGACGAGAAGTGGGCCGCGCCCGGCGTCATCAATAAGACCCGCGCCCAGGCGATGGCTGCCCGCTATGCCACGGATGCGCAGGTCGATGCGGCACTTGCCAGGCTGCACGACCACTGGAACAACCTGCTGTCCACCTACTCGGTCAAGAGCAGCGATGAAAAGCTCGACCGCATGGTCAATACCTGGAACCAGTACCAGTGCATGGTCACCTTCAACATGAGCCGCTCTGCCAGCTATTATGAGAGCGGCACCGGCCGCGGCATGGGCTTCCGCGATTCCTGTCAGGATCTGCTCGGCTTTGTGCATCTGATCCCCGCCCGCGCGCGGGAGCGCATTCTGGACATTGCCGCCACCCAGTTCCCCGACGGCAGCGCCTATCACCAGTACCAGCCTCTGACGAAAAAGGGCAACATGGACATCGGCTCCGGCTTCAACGATGACCCGCTGTGGCTGATTGCCGCCGTGTATGCCTATTTGGGCGAAACGGGCGACTACTCGATTCTGGACGAGACGGTGGACTTTGACAACGACCACAGTCTTGCACAGCCGCTGCTTGAGCATCTGCGCCGCAGCTTCGGCTATCTGCGCACCCACAAGGGGCCGCACGGTCTGCCGCTGATTGGCCGCGCCGACTGGAACGACTGCCTGAACCTGAACTGCTTCA
>OHAH01001228.1_pt1 | contig 17276 bp, 18 predicted proteins | sample 1577071 | NCBI WGS metagenome assembly OHAH01 (sample SAMEA3541520, study PRJEB24748) | human gut metagenome | biome: human gut; feature: human-associated habitat; material: faeces | place: China | collected 2012 | reverse complement strand
GCAGGTGTACATGCCACAAGGCCTGATATCGCAGGTATCATGGGTGCCTTTGGTGCCGCACTCATCGCACGCGAGCGCCATGAGGCTGATTACAAGACAACAATGCTTACAATCGACCAGATAAACGAGCTCACCTACACCACAAAGCTCGCACGCTGTCAGGGCTGTACAAACCACTGTCTTCTGACTATAAACAAATTCTCCGACAACAGACAGTACATCACAGGAAACCGCTGCGAAAAGGGTCTGGGCAAGGAGAAGAACAAGGATAACATCCCAAATCTTTTTGAATACAAGAACAAGCGTATATTTGACTATGAGCCACTTGACCCAAAGGATGCTCCACACGGTACAGTCGGCATCCCAAGAGCCTTGAATATGTACGAGAACTATCCGTTCTGGGCTACATTTTTCAAACGTCTCGGCTTTTCTGTAGTGCTGTCACCACAGTCTACCAGAAAGATTTATGAGATGGGTATCGACTCCATCCCAAGTGAGTCAGAGTGCTACCCTGCAAAGCTCACACATGGTCATATAAGCTGGCTCATAAAACAAAATGTAGATTTTATTTTCTACCCGGCAGTGCCATATGAGCGCAAGGAGTTTCCTGATGCTAACAATCACTACAACTGCCCTATTGTCACATCATACTCTGAGAATATCAAAAACAACGTGGACGAGATTACCTCAGGCGAGGTTAAATTCATAAATCCGTTTATGTCATTTGAGAGTGAGGAAACTATCTCTCAGCAGCTCGTAGCCACCTTCTCAAAAGGTGATTTCAACCTGCCTGAGTCACAGATTCGTGATGCGGTAGCCGCAGGCTGGAAGGAGCTTGCCATGACAAGGCTTGAGATACAGCGAAAGGGCGAGGAAGTGCTCGACTACATGGAGGACACCGGACGTCGCGGAATCGTGCTCGCAGGCCGTCCGTACCATGTGGACCCGGAAATCAACCACGGTATCCCTGAGCTCATCACAAGCTATGGCATCTGTGTGCTGACAGAGGACTCAGTATCCCATCTGGGCGAGCTTGAGAGACCTCTCATCGTCATGGATCAGTGGATGTACCACACCAGACTGTACTCAGCAGCCAACTTTGTAAAGACCCGTGATGACCTTGACTTAATCCAGCTCAACTCGTTTGGCTGCGGTCTCGATGCTGTCACAACCGACTGCGTAAATGATATACTGACAGGCTCAGGCAAGATATACACCTGCCTGAAGATCGACGAGGTAAACAACCTGGGCGCAGCAAGAATCCGTATCCGCTCTCTCCTTGCCGCCATAAGAGTCAAGGAAACCAAGCATGAAAAGCGTGAATTAAAGCCGTCTAACTACGAGCGTGTTGTATTCACCGAGCAGATGAAAAAGGACAACTACACCATCATCTGCCCTCAGATGTCACCTATACACTTTGACCTTCTCGTGCCAGCCTTTAAGGCAGCCGGCTACAATATGGTCATACCGGATATCCCTGCAAGGGAATGTGTGGACGTGGGACTTAAGTTCGTGAACAACGACGCCTGCTACCCTTCACTCATCGTCGTGGGACAGATTATGGCAGCCGTCAAATCAGGCAACTATGATATGACACACACAGCCATCCTCATCTCACAGACAGGTGGCGGATGCCGTGCAACAAACTACATCGGATTTATCCGAAGAGCCCTCGAAAAGGCCGGATATCCTGATGTGCCTGTTATCTCAATCAACATGGTTGGTCTCGAGAAGAACCCGGGCTTTAAGTTTACTCCAAGCCTCATCCAGCACGGACTGTATGCACTTGAGTTTGGCGATATCTTTATGCGCTGTCTCTACAGGGTACGTCCTTATGAGAAAGAGCCGGGAAGTGCCAATGCACTCCATGAGAAGTGGAAAAAGAGGGTCATCGACTTTGTCGGCAACACAAAGATGCTCTCTCACAAGAAATACAAAAAGATGTGCCGCGAAATCATAAGGGATTTCGACAATCTGCCTATGACAGATGAGGTTAAGCCGCGTGTCGGCGTGGTCGGTGAGATTCTCGTCAAATTCCTGCCTGCAGCAAACAACTATGTTGTTGACCTGCTCGAAGCTGAAGGAGCCGAGGCTGTAGTGCCTGATCTGACTGATTTCTTACTCTACTGCTGCTACAACACGAATTTCAAGGCTGACTATCTCGGTGCTTCTAAGAAAGCTAAGTTTATGAACAACCGACTTATCGCCTTCTTCGAGTGGCTCAGAAAGGATGCAAGGGATGAGCTGGCTAAGAGCAAGCATTTTGAGCCAACCGCTCATGTGCAGGATCTCGCAGAGTATGCTTCTCCTATCGTTTCTTGCGGTAATCAGACCGGTGAGGGCTGGTTTTTGACAGGTGAGATGCTTGAGCTCATCAATGAGGGAGTTACAAACATCATCTGTGCACAGCCATTTGCATGCTTACCGAACCATATTGTGGGTAAGGGAGTTATAAAGAGAATCAGACATGATCATCCGGATGCCAATATCGTGGCTATCGATTATGATCCGGGTGCTTCTGAGGTGAACCAGCTGAACCGTATTAAGCTGATGCTTTCTACGGCACAGAAGAAGCTTAAGAAGTAGGAGAATTGCACTGTTGTTGCTAGTGGGACGAACCCGGCGCAGCCGGGGCTTTTTGCCCTTTCCCGCATGGACTACGCTGCTAAGTGTCTGTACGAATTGCATATGCCGGTTGTGGCTTTTTGACACAACCGGCTTTTATGCGCCGTCCATGGCGCATAACACCTCGCCCATGCGTCCATGCATGGGCGTTGTTGGTTTTCGTATGCAATTCTACAGACTCTAAGCAGCTTCGTATATGCGGGCAATGGCAAAAGCCCCGGCTGCGCCGGGTTCTGTCTTTGATAACTTTCTACTTTTATATGTGCATATGTTGCTCGTTGCACTCGCTTATATGCTAGCTAGGACAGATGCTTCAAAATCTCATCATACTGGGTATACATCTTCTGCACTTCATTTTCCAGTGTATAGTAGTGCATGATATACGGCACCAACAGCACTAGGAATAACAGTGTAAGTACAAGAAGCATTGGGTTGCTTATCATGACGGATGCAATTATTGACATCATGGTGAGTATGGCAAAAGTTACTGTCACTATGAGGTGCACGAGGCGCTCATGCTGGAAGAAGGCTATTTGTGTCAGGTGTTCCTGCAGTATTCTCTTCCACTCTTCTTTTGATATCTTATCAGGATTGTCAAGCAGATTGTCAATCTTAAGTCTATAATTAATTATTCGTTTTTTCATTTTATTTTCGACCTTTCCTAATACGTACTTTTTTATTTTAATACAATGATAATTGAATCTAAAAATCCGCTATACCAACCTCTGGCATAGCGGATTAAAAAATAAAATGCAATTAAAGATATCACCTGTTATGTGATTATAACTGGTTCAAGACATTTGATGTCTGCAGATAAACACCAGCAATAGCATTGATAACTGCAAGTACGATGGTAATAATTGACATAACAATACCAGCGGTTGCCATGCCCTTTCCACCATTTTTCCTGCCTACGATACCGAGGATAAGTCCTACAATACCAATAGGCCCGCCAAGAATTGGAATACACCAGAATACCAGACCGATAATACCAAGCACCATAGATGCAATTGACATTCCCTTCTTTTCCTCCATCGGCGGCATAGGCGGTATATTTGGATTGCCCTGCTGATTCGCCTGATCATACATATTGAAGTTGTCGCTCATAACTATTCTCCTACCTTTCTTTTGTTTAAATGATATAATAACTGTCACTGTAATTTGTAACCATGGAGTATCGTAACATACTTTGACTACGAAAGCAATATATTTTTCATTACCGGATGCAACATCCCAGATAGTTACTGTTCACACCTAACAGTGTGACCAGCAACGATTACAGCCAATTTAAAATTTCTCTCCAACCACCCTGCACCGTTTCCTGCAAAAAGCAATGCCATAGGCTAAAATATCACACCTGCCCTCATCCCGCAGAGTCTCATCATAGCGCTTGTCCTTAATCTGCGTTATCGCAGCCTCGCACGCTGCGTCAAGTTCCTTCATCTCCTTAGCATACTTCACCTCTATAACGATGCCCGCATCAGGATCCTCCGGCATGATTAAAATATCGCTAAAACCATCTCCCGACTCACGATTCGACTTGATAAGCCAGTCCGGATTGCTGCCTCGAAGCAGACCAAGAAGTAAGCCATGATAGAAATTCTCCTTCATAGCATCAGGCGCCTTTGTATCGAGTATACTTATCATGCGGCTCATCACGATGTTTAGCTGCCTGGCAATCTGTTTCTCATCTTTATCCAGAATTGCCCTTGATAAAAGCTTCATAGTATCATCATCTTTTGCAACAACAGCCTTGAACCACTCCTGAATTTGGAGAATAAACACCTCACGCACCTCTTTATTAGGAATCACAAGCTTATAGGCATAGCTCTCACTGTAAGGCACCTTGACCTCTCCGATTTTGGTGAGATAGCCTGTAGTAAAGAGCACACTCCACAGATTGTCAATCGTATTGTCAATCTCATCATAGGTCAGATCAAGCCGAAGCTGCTTCTCCACAAATCCACCTGCCACGAGCTTCTCAATCTCATCTCTCGTGGTCTGATCAGCCTTGTCCACAAAGCGCTTCACCATATCATTGCCACTGCTGTTAATCCAGAACGCACTCGGTCTGGCTGACGGATCTGAAACAAGCTTCTTGGCAAAATTTATCACATCCCATGGACAATAAATATCCGCATTACCAAAATGATAACCGTCATACCATTCCTTTACGTCCGGGTACCTCTCGCTCCTGTCATAATCAGAAAGAAGTTTCATGACCTCATCATCAGTAAAGCCAAACTGCTCATCATGGTCGATATCCACAATAGAATTGATTTCAAAGTTATTGAGCCCTGTAAAAATGCTCTCCTTTGACACGCGAAGGCAGCCCGTGAGCACCGCAAACTGTAAAAACTCATTGGTCTTGAGCGCCTGCCCGAAAAGCCCCCTGATGAGAGAAACCATCTCCTTGTAGTAGCCATTTTGAAAAGCTTTATCGAGTGGCACATCATACTCATCTATGAGAATAACTACTTTCTGACCATAGTGCTTATACAACAGCTTTGAAAGCATTCGTATACTATCCTCAATATTGTCATCCTGCCCATGAAGCATCTTTGTAAACAGTATTCTATCCTCATCAGTCAATACATCACTGGTCTTCAAATAGTAATGTCTGTCAAGCTCATCCTTTAAAATAGCACACAGCATACGTCTTGCCGTAGTAAAGTCTAAACCATCCACACCCTTGAATGAAAGAAATATGACAGGATACTTACCCATATGCTCATCACAAAGTACTTTGTTGCCAGAAATATATAAACCGTCAAACAAAGATTTGTCCATTCCTATTTCAAAAAAGCTCCTAAGCATACTCATATTGAGTGTCTTTCCAAAACGCCTTGGACGTGTAAAAAGAGTCACCTTTCCCCATCCCTGTAAAAGCTGTTCTATAAGCCTTGTCTTGTCAATATAATAGAACCCCAGTTTACGAATTTCCTCAAAATTTTCAATTCCAACCGGTAACTTCAAAGTATTTGCCATAAAAGCCTCCAAAAAAATAATCCGCTATACTTAATACTAGTATAGCGGAATGCCATGTAAAATACAATATTTATGATTCCTTATCTTGTCCAAATTCAGCTCTCATTTCTGTCCGACAACTGTTTATTTCATTGCCACAATAAAGAATATAAAAATTTAATGGTGCCAGGCACCACCACTGCATCTACATATTTTGTAATTTTCTTACAATAAACACAAGAAATACAAAAAGATGTGCCGCGAAATCATAAGGGATTTCGACAATCTGCCTATGACAGATGAGGTTAAGCCGCGTGTCGGCGTGGTCGGTGAGATTCTCGTCAAATTCCTGCCTGCAGCAAACAACTATGTTGTTGACCTGCTCGAAGCTGAAGGAGCCGAGGCTGTAGTGCCTGATCTGACTGATTTCTTACTCTACTGCTGCTACAACACGAATTTCAAGGCTGACTATCTCGGTGCTTCTAAGAAAGCTAAGTTTATGAACAACCGACTTATCGCCTTCTTCGAGTGGCTCAGAAAGGATGCAAGGGATGAGCTGGCTAAGAGCAAGCATTTTGAGCCAACCGCTCATGTGCAGGATCTCGCAGAGTATGCTTCTCCTATCGTTTCTTGCGGTAATCAGACCGGTGAGGGCTGGTTTTTGACAGGTGAGATGCTTGAGCTCATCAATGAGGGAGTTACAAACATCATCTGTGCACAGCCATTTGCATGCTTACCGAACCATATTGTGGGTAAGGGAGTTATAAAGAGAATCAGACATGATCATCCGGATGCCAATATCGTGGCTATCGATTATGATCCGGGTGCTTCTGAGGTGAACCAGCTGAACCGTATTAAGCTGATGCTTTCTACGGCACAGAAGAAGCTTAAGAAGTAGGAGAATTGCACTGTTGTTGCTAGTGGGACGAACCCGGCGCAGCCGGGGCTTTTTGCCCTTTCCCGCATGGACTACGCTGCTAAGTGTCTGTACGAATTGCATATGCCGGTTGTGGCTTTTTGACACAACCGGCTTTTATGCGCCGTCCATGGCGCATAACACCTCGCCCATGCGTCCATGCATGGGCGTTGTTGGTTTTCGTATGCAATTCTACAGACTCTAAGCAGCTTCGTATATGCGGGCAATGGCAAAAGCCCCGGCTGCGCCGGGTTCTGTCTTTGATAACTTTCTACTTTTATATGTGCATATGTTGCTCGTTGCACTCGCTTATATGCTAGCTAGGACAGATGCTTCAAAATCTCATCATACTGGGTATACATCTTCTGCACTTCATTTTCCAGTGTATAGTAGTGCATGATATACGGCACCAACAGCACTAGGAATAACAGTGTAAGTACAAGAAGCATTGGGTTGCTTATCATGACGGATGCAATTATTGACATCATGGTGAGTATGGCAAAAGTTACTGTCACTATGAGGTGCACGAGGCGCTCATGCTGGAAGAAGGCTATTTGTGTCAGGTGTTCCTGCAGTATTCTCTTCCACTCTTCTTTTGATATCTTATCAGGATTGTCAAGCAGATTGTCAATCTTAAGTCTATAATTAATTATTCGTTTTTTCATTTTATTTTCGACCTTCTTTTATCAATCAGACAGCAACTTTTAATTAAGCTTGGATTTAATTTCTTCCATCCTTGTATCATCCAGCTTATAAAATCTCTTAAATATAAATATGCCCACGATGAGCAGTATAACAGACGGAATCGTCATCCACATACGAAGGGCATCAAGTGTATCCTGTGTCTGTACCGCAGCCGCGGTATCCAGATGTATCCAGTCAACCACCAGCCCAGCCAGAAATACCGCTACACCGGAAGCGAGCTTTACCGTAAATGTCTGCATTGAGAAAATGACCGACTCCTCTCTCGTGCCATTCATCACCTCACCATAATCAACAGAATCTGAAAGAAATATAGTCATGATAACATTGAGCATACCATAGCCCAGATAAATCAAAATACCCGGCAGGCAGAGTATGTACCAGCTCTGCGGCGTGTAGAGCTATGCAAATGCCATGATAAGTATCACCGCAAAGCCTGCTATCTGAATAATAAATCCTGATATAAAAAGCTGGCTTTTGCTGAATCTCTTGCGAAGCAGCGGTATAACCATCATGACAAGCACCTGTGCTGCAAAAGCAACTGCAGCAAATATGGAATATGCGCCCTCGTTTCCCACATCAAACCGGAAGAAATAAAGCACTAGGTTACCACAGATATTGAGTGATGTATACACGAGAATGATTGATACCACAACAGTCATAGCCTGGTCGTTCTTAAATAAGGCTTTAAACATATCGGATATCTTTCCCGGCTTCTCATCACAGGCAACCGGTCTTTCAGGCACACATACCACGCATACAAGCTCAGAAATCACAAATACTACCGCTATAATAAGTGCCCACCACTTAAATCCAATCTTGTAGTCAGCCATAGAGCTTCCTGCACCAAGAATCGGCACCACTGTCATCGTGAGCACCGTAGGAATAGCATCTCCAATGCCAGAGCATGTCCTCGCAAGTGATGTAAGCTGCTCCCTGTCGCTGCCCGGCTCAGTGATTGCGGGAATCATAGACCAGAACGGAATATCCATAAGCGTATATGTGATGCCCCATGCAAAGTAAAACACCGTAAGCCACACTCTCTGCGCTGAATCCCCCATAGACTCAGGAGTGGCATATAAAGCATAAATGGTCACGGCATTGAGCACCGTGCCGGCAAAAATCCAAGGCCTAAACCTCCCCCACCTAGTACGTGTCTTTGCTACGATAATGCCCATCACCGGGTCATTGAATGCATCAAAAATCCTGGCCGCCATCATCACCGTACCGATAAACACACTGCTCATCCCAAGCACTACATTGTAGTAGTAGAGCAAATACGATGAAATAAGCATATACACAATATCTTTTCCAAATGCACCAAATCCAAATGCGCACTTTTGCCCTGTTTTAAGCTTCATAGAAATACCTCCAAAATAATCTGCTATACTTAATACTAGTATAGCGGATTGCTATGTAAAATACAATTTAAAGTTAATGTGCTTACAAATATAATTTACTGTACATTGCGACACATTGCGCCATCTGCACTGACATTCTTATCTCACAAAAATAGGCCACTTTATATACTTAAAATACTTATACTTACCATATTGTTGCACATATTCATCCCATGTAAAATATACAATTTGAGTACATTTATCTGTGCTTTCATATATAGTAACACCATTTTCGTCATGCCCGAGCAGTATTTGAGAATGTTTATAGTGCCCCATTCTGTCATTTCCCTTAATTTCATCACATATTCTAATAACAGCTCCCAACTCCGCTGTTCCTAAATACTTCTTACAATGTTCATGTGTAATGGTTCTGTCAGACAAGGAAGTATAAATTCGCATCATATCATCTTCTGTCCCGGTTCTGTTTGTAAAACTTTCCCGCCATATATGCCAGTATACATTCCTTGTAAAGCTCCAACAATTACTCCTTCCATAACTAGGCCAATCATTATGACCATCACAAGGACCATAAAATATATTATTTTCAATATAAGGTAATATTTTTTCCCGTATAATGTAAAACACCTTTTCTACTTCTGTTTCGTCAAACGGCTCTTTTCTACTTTCTGTAATTCGACAATCTCTTATCATATTTCTCCACACAAGAGCTCTATTTAAATCAATTCTGGCAATTTGGACTGCATGTGGATACAAAACCATTCATTTTGGTGTAACTCTTGCTCCTGTAAGAGACAAAATCGCAACGTAAAACTCATCTATATCCCAATCTCTCACCTTTGCATCACCAAATAACTTATCAATAGATTTAAATTCATTTCCAAACATGTTAATTCTTATAGAATGCAGATAAACATATAATATAAACTTTTTAAATTCTCTACGCTTATTATTCTGAGTATTCTCATAATAATTTTTTAATCCATTAAAAAATAAATATGTATAAAAAAATTCAAAGAACTTACGACGTACAACACATTTATCATAACCTTTTTCTATTCCGATACAACGAATAAGCTGCATTTCCAGTGTTGAACAGCCTCGGATTTTACTTTTTAATCTATGGAAAAAATATATAACCGACCATGTTGAAGAAGCAATTTTCTCCTTTATTTTCCGTAAAACATATCTAAATAATTTAAACTTTCTGATTAGACTCCATATACACAAAAGCATATGCTTCAGAGATTTTTTCTCCCTATGTTCTTTAAGCCACTTTCTATTCTCTTTAAACGCCTTGATCTTATATTTCACAAATTCTATGGAAAACCAATTATACGAATTATCTCTATCAAAGTATGATTTATCCTCAAGCTCCACCATAATATCAAATCTACGCTGCAATTCCAAATCATCCCATTTTATCTTTATACCATCAAATTTATCAAAATAGCTTTTTATAACGGAAAAATCATAAAGACCAAACTTTGAAGTATTAAGCAGATGGATTGTAAACAACAAGATTATAATATTAACTACATAAAACCACCATATTTGAATATCCGTCTGAACAAACCAATCCTTTAACCATTTTCCAGATATGATTATATTTATTACAATACAAGCACCCATATCTATAAAAATAAATTGATATAAAAAATCGCATATCTTATACCAGATGTTACTTAGTAATTCACCCTTTACCTTATCATCCAAAAGGTATTCTTCCATAATAAACATTGATATAACAAGCATAGACAAAGTAACGGACCATTTATATCCTGATATGAGCTCCATAGCTATAGTTGTTGCATATATCAGCGAAACTCTCTGACATTTAGAAAAATGCTGATAATTCAATATTACTATGCAAGATAAAAAATATACATATATTGAATTGTTATTAAAATTTTGTATTTGCGCCAACATTGCCATTATAAATTTATCTCCAAATCCACTTTATAATCCATCACCTGACCACTTGATTGTCCAAGCGCAGACCATTATACAGTCCTTATAAAAAGAAAGGCTGCCAAGCCACTCCAACAAAATTAATCAGATTTCGAAATCTTGGTAAAAAGCATATATATTGTAACAGATTTTACAAAAGAAGAAAAGGATAGCATATTTTTTAACAGCTTTAACAGCTTATTAAAAATTGCAAAGTTTAATTCCGCCTTCAGTTTTATCAGAGATGACAGTGAATTTGCTGGTCTGTTGTATTGATTATATTTATGTTGTTTGAGGATGTGACGGATGAACGTTTTGTCCTGTACAACATATGAATTTCTCCGGTGCCATATGTGGCAGCTCCATATGCAAGGATTGAATTGAATATACAAAGTATGCTCTTTGTAACGCTCTCACCGGCTGTCTCAGGCAGTAGCTTGAGTATTTCATTGTGATTTAACTGATCTATGACACTTTCTCCCCAGTTTGGTTTAATATATTTATTGTATATAGTAGAATACTTTTGAATGGTAGAGCACTTCCGGCTGGATGCTATACTTTCAAGCCATTTCTCAGCGACTTCTTTTACGGTGATAGCGGACTGCTTGTGGGCTGCTGTTTGATTAAGTGAAGCAGCTTTTGCTGTAAGCAGCCTTTCTGTTACTTCCTTATAGCTGTGGCCGTATACCGATTTGCACTTTTTACTGCCGGCTGTGTCTACTATGTAGTAGCGGCCTTCCCAGCGTCCGTTGGCTCTCTTTCTGATATTGATTCCTCTTCTTGACATATCTGTTTCCTCCTTAAAATATATATGTATATATATAATTTATAGGAAGAAGAATATTAACTCCATATAATATCTTCAGTTTTATTTCTGACCACAATTTTGACCATCTAAAAATAAAAAATATATAAAATACGTCCCAATATTCCCTTAAAAATGTAAAAAGATACAAAAAAAGATACAATAGTTGACATAAATTGACTAAAGTTTTATGATATATCTAGTGTTTTTAACCGAGGTGATTTTCGCAGATTGTAATAATCTGCGAATTTTTTATTACATTCTTTCTGATTATACATTAGCAAAATATCATGAAAAAAGAGAGCGGGCCGGCGAATGGGAAGTTCGCCGGCCCAGATTTACACTAGGAGCAAAGTTTATACTTTGCGGAGATAAAATATGTTTTCGTGGCCTTTCCTGTTGTCGCGGCCACGCTATAGTTCTGATTTGCTTATACCGCTGCCAGCTTCTTTCCAAGCTCCTCGCAGGCTGTCTTTGCATCATCGTCCGGTGCATCCTGGCAGATAACACCCTCGCCGCCTACCACTGTAGCTCCGGCTGCTGTCATTCGCTCTACCCAGTCGCGCATCCACTCGCCATCGCCCCATCCGTATGAACCGAACAGACCGATTGTCTTGCCTGCCACGCAGCCCTCAAGCTCTGTGACAAACGGTTCCATCTCGCCCTCCTCAAGTACCTCTGCACCCATTGCAGGGCATCCGAGTGCGAATGCTGTCTCTGATTTAAGCTCATCTATTGAAGCACTGCTTACGAATACGATTTCTGCTTCCTTTCCGGCATCTGTGACGCCCTTTGCAACTGCCTCTGCCATTGCTGCTGTATTGCCTGACTGTGACCAATAAACTACACTGATTTTGCTCATTTTAATTCCTCCTATACCGCTATCTGCTGCGGTTCTTCTTTATATATTTCCAGTATCAGCCTCATATCTATATCCTCGGCCAATAGCTGTATGACACTTTCCTTCGCCTTTTCAAAATCCTCAAACATCTTCTTTTTGAGTGGTACGTTGCGGTACACCTTCCAGTATCCTGAATACAGGCAGCCGCATCCGTTATGCTCTATAAAGCCTCTCACATCCTCTATCGGATATCCAAGCAAAAGCCCCATCTCATGAGGAAACTGCTTGTGTTCATCATTCAGATACGCTTCGTAGTGTTTTTTGAATCTAAGTAATATCTTGCCGAATGAAAAATCCTCATATCCCGCTTTCTTTAGTATGTCCAATGCCTCTGAATTATTCAGATAAGCTTCTAAGAGGCTCCTGCGGAATAAGAGGAAGGCGGTTTTCTCATTCCTTGCTGCGAGCCTGAAATGCGATATCCCGGAAGCTCTCAGAATCACTCTCATGGCACTCTCATCAGCGCTGTCTATCATGAGCATATTTGAAATTCTCGCTCCTGTAATTAGTGGGGCACACTGGAGGGCAAGCTGCATTTCCACGCTCTTTAAATCCATGCTCATAGCAATCTGAAATACTTCCTGACACATTTTGGCTCCTTTCGTGTTAGCCACCTCTAACCTTAGTTAAATATATCTTACTTGTACCTATATGTCAAGTATTTTTTTGCTATTTTTACACTTTTTATTCTCAATTAATTGCAACAAAAAACACACTAAGAATCTTTAATTCTCAGTGTGCTTTCCTTATTGCCGTTCTTCTTTTTATACAATTCCTATAAAACCAGGCTTATGACACCTGCACTCTATACATATTTTTGCGGTCAATCGCTCCAATCTCTTCGAGCGTATTGATCATCCGATACACCGTAGCAGTCCCGATAGAGTGATCTATCTTTGATGCCCGGTAATAAATCTCTTTGCAGCTTCCGCACTCGCCCTCGAGGATTACATCAAGCAAAATAAGTCTCTGCTTTGTAATCCTGCATCCGCTGTCCTTTAGCTTGCCAACGATTACCTCTTTTTGCTCTATTGCTTCTTTCGACATACATCCTCCTATCGTTACCGATGCCGGCAGATGCAGCTTAAGCGGCAGATGAGTTCTTTCCATGAAATGCCCATCCTGTGCTTCATGCACACCATGCCGTGGATTAATGACAGCCCTTGCAATGGCTGCAGTCCATTCCACACTGCAGGCTTTTGCCTGCTTTCTTTGATTTGATTATTGTCCTGATTACAAGTGCAACTATCACTACGAGAATTGCAATTACAATGATATCAGCCAGCATGTCATCATCTCCTATTCACTACAAATGCTACTAAATATACTACTGCATTATTTCTTTTCCTTGAAAAATCCTATTATTATCTTTACGGCAAGCCCCAGCAGGCATAGAAGAACTATGACTGCTATGAGGTCTGCCGTGTTAAATTCCAGATTGATTCTCATTTAAACGCCTATTACACGTTTGATGCCGCAAATGAAGTGCTCTTTGCTGTTGCCTTATTAGGGTCTTTTCTGAACAATAAGTATAATACACCTGCAAGGAGTACAAATGCAACTACTGTCCAGAAGTTGAAGGCTACCTCACCTATGCAAAGTCCCACAATCTGGTAGAACATAAGTGTTACACAGTAAGCTGATACGTTCTGGAAAATGATTGTAAACCAGAAGAACTTACGGTTGTTAAGCTCCTTTGCTGTTGTTGAGATAGCTGCAAGACATGGTGAGTCAAACAGGTTGAACAGCAAGAATGATACTGCTACCATTGTTGTTGGGAAGAATGCTGCAAACTGATCATGCATGCTTACTGCATACTCTTCTACCTCTCCAAGTCCTGAGAGTACACCCATTGTTGAAACGATACCCTCTTTTGCTACAAAGCCTGAGAGTGATGATGCAACTGCCTGCCATGTATCGAATCCAAGTGGTGCAAAGATAACTGCGATTGCAGATCCGATTACTGCGAGTAAGCTGTTTTCTGTGTCAACAAGTCCGAATGCGCCATCCTGGATGCCAAAGCTTGAAAGGAACCACATAACTGCACAGCAGAGGAAGAGGATTGTTCCGGCCTTCTTAATGAATGCCCATACTCTCTCCCATACGTGTAACAGCACACCCTTTACTGAAGGGATATGATACTGTGGGAGCTCCATTACGAACGGTGCAGGTTCTCCTGCAAATGCTCTTGTCTTCTTTAAAATGATACAGTAGATGATTGTGAGGCCGATTCCTGCAAAGTACATAAGAGGTGCCATCCACCAGCAGCCGTCACCCATGATAAAGCCTGCGATAAGTGCGATAACAGGAAGCTTTGCTCCACATGGGATATTTGTTACTGTCATCATTGTCATACGACGGTCTTTTTCGTTCTCTATAGTACGTGTTGCCATGATTCCAGGTACACCACATCCTGATCCGATGAGGAATGGGATGAAGGACTTTCCTGAGAGACCGAATCTACGGAAGATTCTGTCCATGATGAAAGCTACTCGTGCCATGTATCCGCAGTCCTCAAGGATTGAGAGGAATAAGAATACGATAGCCATCTGTGGTGCAAATCCGATAGGTGCACCAAGACCTCCGATGATACCGTCAACTACAAGTGATACGAGCCATTCAGAGCAGCCTACATTTTCCATAAATGTCTGTACTGCCGGCTGAATCCACTCACCAAAGAGTGTGTCGTTTGTCCAATCTGTTACAATTCCACCAAGTGATGATACTGCAACATAATATACAGCCCACATGATGAGTGCGAAAATAGGCAGTGCCAAAAATCTGTTTGTAACAATCTTATCAATTTTGTCTGATACTGTCTCTTTTCCGGCGCGTGCCTTCTTTACACATGAGCCGATGATTGAAGATATGTACTGATATCTCTCGTTTGTGATGATACTCTCTGTATCATCATCGTATTTGTCCTCGAGAGCTTTAATCTCTGCGTCCACATTTGGAGCACTCTTTAATACCTCAGAAATCTTTGAGTCACGCTCTAAAAGCTTGATTGCAAAGAATCTCTTCTGGTTCTCTGCTACTGCAAGACCAAGCTTATCCTCGATGCCTGCGATTGTGCTCTCCACATCATCTGCGAAGTGATGTACCCTCTGAACGGATTTACCTGACTTTGCAATCTGGATTGCCTTCTCTGCAGTCTCCTTGATTCCTGTCTTCTTTAAAGCTGAAATCTCAACAACCTCACAGCCGAGCTTCTCTCCAAGTGCTTTGATATTGATTGTGTCTCCGTTTTTCTTTACAATGTCCATCATATTGACAGCCATAAGCACCGGAATACCAAGCTCGATAATCTGAGTTGTCAGATACAGATTACGCTCGATATTTGTTCCGTCCACGATATTGATAATCGCATCAGGCTGCTCTCCGATTAAGTAATTTCTTGCAACAACCTCCTCGAGAGTATATGGAGAAAGTGAGTAGATACCCGGTAAATCCACCAGGTCTACATCCTTGTGACCGATAAGCTTTCCCTCTTTTTTCTCAACTGTAACACCAGGCCAGTTACCAACATACTGATTGGCACCTGTTAAGGCATTGAACAGTGTTGTTTTTCCGCAGTTCGGGTTTCCTGCGAGAGCAATTTTTACTGCCATGTTTTAATCTCCTTATTTTTGTTTGCTCATTCTGCCTATAGTTTGTATTTGCTAACCTATAGTCAAAAAAAATTTACTCTACTTCTATCATAGAGGCATCGTCCTTACGAAGTGATAGCTCATAGCCTCTCACTGTCACCTCTACCGGATCGCCAAGCGGTGCCACCTTGCGGATAAATATCTCAACACCCTTAGTAATTCCCATATCCATGATACGTCTCTTGACTGCACCCTGGCCTGTGAGCTTGACAACCTTGACTGTCTCGCCTACTTTGGCTTGCTTTAATGTCTTCATGCTGACTACTCCTTTTTTAATTTTATTGTTGTTTAAAAAATTTATATAAACGTTTGCATAATATCATATACAAAGTCGTTTAAATCTTAAATGATTACAGCTTATACAGCACATTGCTGAATGTGTTGTATGTGTTATATATGTTATATATGTCATACATGCTATATCCATGCCTGTTACATATGTTATATCAGACCATGATCTTATTTGCCATGTCCTTGCCGATTGCTACTCTGGCGCCCTTTACATTGACTATCATATTGCCGGCTATCTCTGAGATGACAGTCACCTCTGTGCCTACTACAAAGCCCAGCTTCTCAAGGAAAGATCTCACCTCTTCCTTTCCGCCGATTTTCTTGATTATCTGTGCCTCCCCGGCACCACTCATTGATAATGGCATCATATTTACCTCTTTTCACGTCTCTTCTTCATGACTTTAATGATAAAAAACATCATTTGGTAGTTCTTACGGCTGTTAGTATACTCTAATGCAGCTTAGATGTCAATAATATTTTTTAGATTTTTCTTACTTTTTTCAGTTGTGGCTAATAGTGTGGGGCCCAAGACTCGGCACCATCGGGCTTGCTCGCGGATTCTCACCAGCTTAGTACTCTCGCGTTCTCTACGCTTCGCTGCTAAGATACTGTACGAAATTATGCTTGTTGGGATTTTCTGCAATTTCAGCCTCTTTTTCACGCAATTTTTCTGGCTTATGGGCTGGGTTGGGGAGCTGTTTTGTGGATTTCTACGGTTTCAGCTACTTTTTTCTGGATTTTTTTCGGCTTTTGGGTTTGGTTTAGGAGCTGTTTTGGGGATTTCTGCGGTTTCAGCTACTTTTTTCTGGATTTTTTTCGGCTTTTGGGTTGATTTTGGGAGCTGTTTTAAAAGTTTTATGGATTACAGCTCCACAAGGGCCTGCCTACTATGCTATCAACCTATGGCTATTGTACATTATGCTAATTTAGTCCTACTTAATAAATATACTTTTTTGACTGAGGTCGGTACGCGTGCCCCGGGCACCGATGGCGCACCCGTACTCTCCTGCAGGCACATAGCGAAACAGTTTAGATACTGTTAGAATTATGCCCACGAATCGAGTAGGAGGCGGTGACTAACCGCCGTCCTCTCACAGCACCGTACGTACCG
>OHAH01001226.1_pt1 | contig 17305 bp, 7 predicted proteins | sample 1577071 | NCBI WGS metagenome assembly OHAH01 (sample SAMEA3541520, study PRJEB24748) | human gut metagenome | biome: human gut; feature: human-associated habitat; material: faeces | place: China | collected 2012 | reverse complement strand
CCGGGAAATCGAGAATATCTTTGAGAATAGCGATTTCATTTATATGCTGAATCAGGCATCCGGCGATAGACAGATTCTTGCAAAGCAGCTCAACATTTCGCCGTTCCAGCTTTCCTATGTGACGAACAGCAACGAGGGCGAGGGGCTGCTGTTCTACGGCAACACCATTATCCCGTTCAAGGATAAGTTTGATACTTCGCTGAAACTCTATGGTCTTATGACCACGAAACCGAATGAAATTGCAAAATACAGGGAGAAGAAAGACGCATGATGAAAGAGAAAAAACTGAGCCAGATGATCCTGAAGCTGCATGACCGTGCTGAGGCGGCAAAATACGATGGCGATTCCAGCCCGCCTTATCAGGAAGTGGAAATGCTGAACTTTCACGATGAGGAATCGGTGGTGCATACGGTGCTGGAGGACTTTTACGCAGTCGGCGCACTGGCAGATGAACTGACCCACGGATTCCACATGGAAGAGCGGGGCTACATCGACCGCACGGAGGTCAATTCCCGGCTGATCGCTTTTGCCAGGGAGCTGGAGCGGATTCTCGATAAGTGGGAAACCCATGCAACGCTGATTGCATAAGTTTCCTGCCGGACGGGAGGTGAATCCGATGGCAGACAAGCGATTCCGGGGCAGAGATAAAATCGTCCAGAAAATGACCAAAGACGGTCTGGTGGAAGAGAATCTCCGCACCGGGGAAACCAAGTCCGCAGTTGCAGAAGAACCACCGAAGCAGGAAGATTCGGAAAAAGACGCTGCGGAAAGTGCAGAAGAAACCCCTGTTGTAGAAGAAGATGTGTGCATGGATGCCGAGGACGGAGAGGAGGAAAAGCCCCGGCGCAGCACCGCCAAGCAGAGTACAGAGTATTATAAAGCCCATCAGGAGGATGGCAAACCGAAAGAAAAAGATGCTCCGCCTGTGGACGAAGATGCAGAGCCTGCACCTAAGAAAAAGGGCCGCTTATCCTTTGATGATGAGCAGCAGGGCGGCATCGTCCGGGGCGCGGGGCTGGGCATTAAGAAAGTGGCGAAGAAAGGAGTGGATACCGCCACTGGTTTTGCCCACAACAAGGTACATCAGGTCGAAAAGGAAAACTCCGGCGTGGAGTCGGCGCACAAGAGCGAAGAAACGCTGGAAGAACTGTACCGCTTCTCCAAAGGTCGGAAAAAGACCAGAGAAAAATCTGCAAGAGCAGAGAAAAGAGGTGGGGAGGATCAGAAGGCCAGCCGCCTGAAATTCTCCGAAAGTGAGGGCGGCACGGCAGAAAATGCAGCAGAACCGTCGCTGAAAAAGAAACAGCCCCAGCCACCACCGACTGCCGCAGGAGGTGAAGCAACAAAGACAGTCGGCTCAAAGTTTTACCAGAAAAAGCAGTATAAGGATGCCTATGCAGCAGCCAAGCGGGGCCAGAAAGCCGGAAATGCTGCCAGCAAGCAGGCGGCAACGGCAGCAAACACGCTTGCAGAAAAAGCAAAGGCGGCGGTGCAGGAGATCGTTGTGCAGAACAAGACCCTCTGGGCGGGACTTGGCATTGCAGCACTGATGCTCATGTTGATTATGGGCGCATTCTCAAGCTGTTCAGCAGCGATTCAGGGAACGGGCAGCACCTTTATCGGAACGACGTATCCCAGTAAGGACGCCGACATGAAAGGTGCAGAAGAAGATTATCTGGAACTGGAAAAGAAGCTGGATGAGCAGATACGGCAGATGGAGTCCACACATCCCGGCTATGACGAATACCGTTACCAGTTGGATGAAATTGGGCATGACCCCTATCAGCTGATCTCTCATCTGACTGCCGTATATGAGCAGTTCACCAGAGGACAGGTGAAAAACGTCATCAAGTCGCTGTTTGAGCAGCAGTATCTCCTGAAAGTCTGGGAAACGATAGAGATTCGCACACGCATGGAAACCAGAGTAGGGATTCGGCCAACGATTGACGCTTTTGGAAACGTCAGCATGGAAACCTATACCTATCAGGAAGAAGTGGAGTATGAGTACAAAATCCTCAACGTCCTGCTGAAGAACAAGGGCTTTGACACCATTGCCAGAAAGAACATGGATTGGAAGCAGACTGGGCGGTATGATGCCTACAATCTGACCTATGGCAATCGCCCGGAACTGTTTGGCGCAGGCTCACCTACATACAGCGGCGGCACAACAGGAAGCATTGGCTCTGGCGGTTCGGGTGGAACAGGCGGCAGTTCCGGCGGTGGTTTCCGATATGATATTCCAGAAGAAGCCCTGTCGGATGAAAAGTTTGCAAGGGTGATTGCAGAAGCCGAAAAGTATCTGGGTATGCCGTATGTGTGGGGCGGCAGTTCTCCAAGCACCAGTTTTGACTGCTCCGGCTTTGTCTGCTGGGTCATCAATAACTGTGGCAATGGCTGGAATGTCGGACGCACGACGGCAAACGGACTGCGTGGCAAGTGCAGCTACGTTTCTCCTGCAAATGCACAGCCGGGTGATTTGATCTTCTTTGAAAAAACCTATAATACTGTCGGCGCGTCGCACGTTGGCATCTATGTCGGCAACGGAATGATGATCCACTGCGGTGATCCGATTTCTTATACCAGCATCAATTCGACCTACTGGCAGAACCACTTCCTTGGTTTTGGCAGAATCAAGTAAAGGAAAGGAGAGAAGCTAGATGAGCAAAAAGCTGAAGAAGTTTTTGAATGATGCAGAGAAAACCGAAAGCAAGATCGCGGAACTGGAAGAGTATCTGAGAAATGTCCGGGCGGCACAGAAAAAAGAAGAGGACAATGAGATCGTTCGGGCTATCCGCAGCACAAAGCTGGGTGGGCGTGACCTGCTGGCACTGCTGGAAAATATCCAGGCGGGGAATGTGACGTTCCAGACAACCGTAAACCACGAGAACAAGACTTCGGAAGAAGCAGAAATGGAGGATGTGATTGCGAAAGATGCTTAAAAAGCTGGGTGTTGTGATTCCCAGTGTAGTGCTGACCCTGCTGATGGCAGTCGGCTTTTCCACTCCGGCATTTGCCTATGTGGAGCCGGAAGTCAAGGAAGAGCCTGTGCAGGTCATTGAGGAAGAGGAACCCACCGAGGAAGAGAAGATTCCGTTCACCATTGCGGGCAACGGCGAGGTGGAAGATAACATCACGGACGATTCCAGTAAAGAGTTCTTCACGGTCATGACCAAGGGCGGCAACACCTTTTTTCTGGTGATCGACCGGGCAAGGAACAGCGAGAATGTGTATATGCTCTCCATGATCGACGAGTACGATTTGCAGGAGTTTCTGACCGATGAGGAACGCAACGGCAAGGAAGAAGAGGAGCCGGCAGTCGTGTTGCCGGAAACCAAACCTGAGCCGGAACCGGATGTCGAGATCGAAGAGCCGGAACAGGACGATGGAAAGCTGACCAAGATTCTGGCAATCGTATTTGTTCTGGGTGTGGGCGGTGCAGGCGCATTCTTCTATTTCTACATCTATAAGCCGAAGCAGAGTGAGCCGGAAGTATCGAAAGAAAATCTGGAATATGAAGCTCTGCCGACAAAGAACGAGGATGAGCAGGACGCAGAAACCGAAGAATAATAGAAAACCCGTATAATCTAGTGGTGCAGGGATGGTCTGATTCGGACTGTCCCTGCTTTTTTCAAACAAGCAGGAGGATACATGAAATATCTTGTGATAGCAGAAAAGCCGAGTGTAGCACGTTCCATCTCGAAAGTGATCGGTGCATACAAACATGAGGACGGGTATCTGGAGGGTGGGGATTGTGTGGTGAGCTGGTGTCTGGGGCATCTGGCAGAGTATGCAGCCCCGGAGTATTATGATGAACGCTATAAAAGCTGGCGGTTCGATGATCTTCCGATTCTCCCGGAAGAATGGAAGCTGCTGGTTTCGGAAGATAAGAAAGCACATTTCAATATTCTGCGGAAGCTCCTCCGAAGCAAAGAGTTCGCTTATGTGGTAAACGCCTGCGACGCAGGGCGGGAGGGAGAAGCAATCTTCCGCCGTGTGTATGGTCTGGCGGGCAGCAAACTCCCGGTCAAACGGCTGTGGATCAGCAGCATGGAAGATGCCGCTATCCAGCAGGGCTTTGATTCCTTAAAGGATGGCACAGAATATGACAACCTGTTTGCCGCTTCGGAGTGCAGGGCAAAGGCAGACTGGCTGATCGGCATGAACGGCACACGGGCTTTTACCAAAAAATACGGCAGGCGGCAGACCATTGGACGGGTGCAGACTCCGACACTGGCAATGCTGACGGAACGGCAGGACAAAATCCAGAACTTTGTGAAAGAGCCGTATTACAAAGTAGAAATCACAGGAAATGGCATCGTGGCAGAATCGGAACGGATGGCACAGGAGCAGGATGCGGATACCATGCAGGCAGCTTGTGATGGACAGTGTGCCGCAGTTGGCAGCATCGAGCGCAAACGGAAAGAACAGTCTGCGCCGAAGCTGTATGACTTAACGACCTTGCAGCGAGAAGCTAACCGCTATTATGGTTTTACCGCCAGTCAGACTTTGAAGATCGTACAGGAATTGTACGAAGAAAAGCTGGTGACATACCCGCGAACGGACAGCCAGTACATCACGGAAGATATGCAGCAGACCATGGCAGATTTGCTCAAACACTATGGCGGCGAAGCAGATGGAGTAAAGCAGGTGGTCAATAACAAAAAGGTCACTGACCACCATGCGATTCTGCCGACACTGGAAAGCTGCAAGCGTGGGTCAAACAGCCTGTCCGGGGATAAGGAAAAGGTCTTTGCTCTCATCGTCTGGAAGATGCAACAGGCAGTACAGCCGCCATACATCTATGAAGATGTTCTGGTAACAGTATGCTGTCAGGACAGGAAATTCACTGCAAAATACAAAAATGTCTTGCAGGCGGGACATACCGCAATGCCTGTTCCGTTTGCAGAACAGGAAAAAAGCAAGGATATGGCATTCCCCAAGAAACTGGAACAGGGCGAGGTGATTCCTGTGGTGAGCGCGGAGAAAAAGCAGGGCTTTACATCTCCGCCGAAAGCATTTACCGAAGACACCCTGCTTTCTGCAATGGAAAGCGCAGGCAACAAGGAGTTTGAAAAAGACACGGAAAAGAAAGGACTGGGAACACCTGCGACCCGTGCAGCGATTCTGGAAAAGCTGGTATCTTCCGGCTATGTGGAACGCAAAGGCAAGCAGATTCTTCCCAGTGCAGAGGGGGTTACGGCAATCGCAAATATCCCGGATTACCTGAAATCGGCAAGCATGACCGCTGAGTGGGAAAATGAACTGCTGCGGATGGAACGGGGCGAAACAAAGCCCGCCGACTTCATGCAGGGCATCGGTGGATTGCTGGAACGAATGCTGGCAGACCTCCGGCAAATTCCGACCGTACAGGAATCACCTATTTATAATAAGGTATCTATCGGGAACTGCCCGGTATGTGGAAAGCCCGTCTGTGAAGGCAAGCTGAATTTCTATTGCTCTGACCGGGACTGTAAATTTGCCCTCTGGAAAGAAAGTAAATACCTTTCCGGCATGAAAAAGACGCTCACAAAGAAGATGGCAACTGACCTTTTGAAGAAAGGACGTACCTATGCAAAAGGCTTCTACTCTGCCAAAAAGGACAAGACCTTTGCCGCAGACCTTGTTATGGCAATAGAAAATGGCAGGGCGCAGTACAGTCTTGAATTTCCGAAAACACCAGCTAAGAAGTAAGGAGGGAACGATTGGCGAAATTTAACGATATTCGGGAACTTGCCCAGCAGAACGCACGGTGGGTAAGCAATTCTCCGAAAGACTGGATGAACTATCTGGATGTGGCGGCACGGCTGTACCGCTATTCGTTCAAAGATACTCTGCTGATCCATGCTCAGCGTCCTGATGCGACCGCCTGTGCAGAGCTGGAAGTCTGGAACAAGAAAATGAACCGCTGGGTAAACCGTGGCGCAAAAGGCATTGCGCTTTTGGACGATGCCAGCCCACGGGCAAAGCTGCGCTATGTGTTCGACATTGCGGACACGCATCTGGTGCAGGGCGGCAGAACGCCGATCCTCTGGCGCATTGATAATTCGGAACACCAGCAGATGATCCTCGACCATCTGGCAGATACTTATGCTCTGACGCAGACGGACAGCATGAATGCTGCGCTGATGGAACTGGCACAGCAGTTGACCGCTGAAAATCTGGAAGAAGCGATGGATGGTCTGGAATATGAGGTGGCAGACACTTTTCTGGAAGGACTGGATGAAGATAACCTCCGTGTCCGTTTCCGGGAGTTAATGACCAACAGTATTTTCTATACCCTTTCCCGACGCTGCGAACAGGAACCGCTGGAAGTTTTGGAAGATGAGGATTTTATCCGTATTGTGGATTTCAACCAGCTTCCGGTTTTGACGTTCCTGGGCAATGCTGTTTCGGAACAATGTGAAGCGGTTCTCCGTGACATCGGACGGGAAATGCAGAAAATTTACCGAAAAGAAGTCACAGAACATCTTGCAAAAACTGCCGACAGCTTGTATAATACCAGTACAGACTTTAGCACATTAAAGCGTGAAACTGAAACGAACATCACTGAAGGAGGAAAACCGTATGGAACTGACTTATCACCGCAAGGGGGACTACCTGTTTCCGAACCTGACCGTACAGGACGAGCCGATGAGCATTGGGAAGTACGGGATGCTGCGCAGGACTTATCTGAGGGAAAACAAGAAGAACTGGTATCAGAGTATGCTGATGAGCGGCAGGCTGAATCAGCATCTGGCGCAGATCGACGAGCAGGCGGAGAACCGGATGGAAGAACTGATCGAGAGCCTGAACGAGAAGTATCCGGCTCCGAACAAGGAAACCGAACAGATGGCATGGGTGGCACATCAGAACAATCTGACCGCGATGGCGGAAGAGATCGTGCTGAAGGAATTGGTGTACAACTAACCGCTGACACAACCGAACAGGATTTGAGCGAAGCAGAGGAAGAAATTGCCTCTGCTTTTTCTCTGCCCAGTCTGCCGACCGTGGAACAGCAGATTCGGGCAATCGAAGCCCCGATGCAGGCCCAGTATGCCGATGAGATCACGATTCCGGCAGAAGTTGTGGATGAAATCCTGCGGACGGGAAGCAATCGAAGCAAAAGCCAGCTCCGTCTTATCTATAACTCTATGACCGAACAGACCCCGGAAGAGTATACTGCTTTCGTCAAAAAAGAGTATGGCGAGGGCGGCAAGGGCTTTGAGATCGGCGGCACAAAATATGCAGTCTGGTTCGATGAGTTGGGTATGCAGATCGCCGTTGGAGATACGGTTCGGAACGACCCCAAAAACAAAGCATTTCTGTCCTGGGAAGATGTCAGCTGCAGAATCCATCAGCTTCTGCAGCAGGGAGAGTACGCACCAAAGTCTGTCCTGGATGCAGCCCGTGGCAATGCTCTGCATGAACACGCAGAAGCCCTAAGCTATATGGAACGCGATATGGCAGAGGGCGTGGCAGAGATGGTCTTTGCCGATACGTCCATCTTCTCCGGCGGATACCCGGAACTTACAGAACGACTTGCAAAGTTGATTGAGCAGCCGGAATTTCTGGCTGACCTGAACGAACGTCTTTTGGGACTGGCAGAAGCCTACGCCGAAGATAAAAGCGTGATGCGGATGCCGTTCTATCGCCCGGACAAAGTATCCGAACAGTTTCAGAAGTTTGCCCTCCCGTTCCAGCCGTATCAGGCAAGAGAGGGCTTTCAGTGGAATGAGCAGGAAGTCTTTATCACGGAAGATGAGATCAATGCTTTCCTTGCAGGCGGCGGGCCGTATTCGGATGGCAGGCTGGCAACGTACAGTTTCTTCCTTACCCATACAGAGAAAGCAGAACGCGCGGCATTTCTGAAAGACCGATACGGTGTGGGCGGCAGCAGTCATGCACTTTCCCGTGCAGATAATTCCCATGCCAGCTATGACGGCAGAGGTCTTGAACTGGCACGGGGCATCTATGGAAAGCCGGATGCGCTGGTAAAGCTGAACTGGAACCAGGCGGCTGAACGAGTTGCAAAGCTCATTGACCAGAGTTTGTATCTGAAGCCTGCGGATTACAGCCGGATGCCGAGTTACGAGCGTGAGCAGATGGCAAATCGGGTAATCGGTTTCTACCATCGTTTGCCCGATGAAGTAGAGCGTCCATTTAAGCGGGAATTGCTGAATGAGGATGCCAGAAAGAAACTGCCCACCATGCTGGCTGACCCGGAACAGGCGGTAGAGCTTCTGGAAAAGATGGATGCAGCACTTCTTTCCGTGCCGCTGGATTCCCCGGAATATGTGGAAAAATCAAAGACGCTTGCTGAACTGCACCAGTATGTTGAGGGAACGTACACGATCTTCCCGGAAAAGAAAAAGGCTGTTGAGATTTCTGTTTCTGAGACAGGACAAATATCGCTTTTCGATATTTGGGCGCAGGAACAGGAATCGAAAGAGCATTCAACCACCGCAGTGGTTGAAGAACCCCAGAAGCAGGCGGCAAAGTACAGCAGAAATGTCGGGGATTATCTCTATCTGGAAGATGACCGCCTTTATAAAATCGAACGTGTTACGGATTCTCTGATCTATCTGAAAGATATGGAGCGTCCTGCATGGGCGGCGCGGGTGCTTCGACCGAACCAGTATGATGCAGAACTGGCAAAGAATCCGCTGAATGATTATCTTCTGGCAGGGCAGGAATCTGCATTGAAAGATAGTCGCTGTGTTTACAAAGAATGTCTGTATTCCATGCTGGATGCGGTGCAGCAGAGTGAAATCTATCCGTATCTCCGCGACCGCGATGTGGATGCAGACGAAGCGGAAAAGGAACTTCGGAACAAGATTGACGAGCTGTTAGAGCAGAATGCGAAAACTGCTCCGCTGTATCTGGAAGCAAGCCAGAACTGGGAAAACTTCAAAGACTGGTTGGTAGAAGATATTTTCCAGCGCACCTATCAGGACGTTATTACGGACAGACGGGATGCCGTTGCACTGTATCAGGATAGCAAGGACGCACCGCAGTGGGTGCGCGGCATTATGGTTCCGTATGCAGCGGAAGAAAAGGCCGTTGAGCCGACCTTGCAGCCCCTGCCGCTGGATGCCGTAAACGAATATAACGCGCTGAAAGAGCGTTACCCGGATGCTCTGGTCGGCTATGAGCAGTACGGCAACTTTGAGTTCTACGGCGAGGATGCAAAGCGCGTTTCAGAACTTCTTGGCAGCAAGCTGTTGGAAAAGGAAACCGCACTCGGCAAGGTTGAGGTGTCTGGTTTTCCACGTGAACAGTGGGCTTCTCAGGCAATGAAGCTCTGGAAGCAGGGGGAGAGCGTCTATCTGTCCGGCCAGCAGGAAGATGGAACCCATGCGCAGACAAAGTATTTCCGCAGAGAGGAATATCTGCCAGTCAATACCATCATTGAACTGGACGATAGAGAGTTCCGTGTGGATTCGGTCAACTTTGAGCAGGGGACGGTCAGCTTGCAGGACATGACCCTTGCGAAAGAAGCCCGGTATCCGATCTTCCGAACGGAACCGCTGGAGTACATTCGGCATCTGTACGAACAGGCCGATGTGTCGATGAAAGAAGCGATAGAAACCACAGTCTTTACTGCTCTACACAATGCTGGTGTGGCTTACGAGGATTTTTCCCCGGAGCAGATGGATGTGATCTATTCGGTGGCAGAATCGGGCGGCGAGTTAGAAGAACTGCTGAATCCCGACTTCTCGCCGGAACAGATGCAGCTGATCGCGGATGTGCAGACCCGGACAGATGCCATCCATCGTTCAGCGGCAGATGATGCTGTGAAGTCTCTTACCAGCAAGCCTATGACCCCGGAAGAGGTCAACCATGCACGGCGGCAGCACAACCTTCCGCTGGACAGTGGAGCCGAAACGGAACAGCCTGTACAGCCCAAACAGGAGCCTATGAACTTCCGTATTACGGACGATGATCTCGGCGCAGGAGGAGCCAAGACAAAATTCAAAGCAAACATCGAAGCCATCCGGCTGCTGCAAACGCTGGATGCAGAACAGCGGCAGGCAACCGCAGAAGAACAGGAAGTTCTCTCCCGGTATGTCGGCTGGGGCGGCATTCCGCAGGCGTTCGACGAGAAGAATGCGGACTGGGCAAAGGAGTATGCGGAACTGAAATCTCTGCTCCCGGCAGATGAGTACAGCGAAGCGCGGGCATCCACGCTGAATGCTTTCTACACTTCGCCTACGGTAATCAAGGCAATGTATGAAGCCCTTTCCAACATGGGTCTGAGCAAAGGCAATGTACTGGAACCGTCCTGCGGTGTCGGTAACTTCATGGGTCTTGTGCCTGAAAGCATGGAGAACATCAAGATGTATGGTGTGGAGCTGGACAACGTATCAGGACGCATTGCACAGCAGCTTTATCAGAAGAACAAAATTGCAGTGCAGGGCTTTGAAACAATGCAGTTCCCGGACAGTTTCTTTGATTGTGTGGTGGGTAATGTGCCGTTCGGCAATTACAAAGTGCCGGATAAGCGGTATGACCGCCACAACTTCCTCATCCATGATTACTTTATTGCAAAAAGTCTTGACCTTGTTCGTCCGGGCGGCGTGGTGGCGGTAGTCACTTCCAGCGGTACGATGGATAAAAAGGATTCCTCTGTCCGAGAGTATCTTGCCAACCGTGCCGATCTGGTCGGTGCAATTCGCCTGCCAAACAATGCGTTCCAGCGCAATGCGAACACAAGTGTTGTAGCTGACATTTTGTTCCTGCAAAAGCGTGACCGGGCGGCAGTGGAGCGGGCAGAGTGGGTAGACCTTGGCACAACGCCGGAGGGATACCCCATCAACCAGTATTTTGCGCAGCATCCTGAAATGGTGCTGGGTGAGATCACGACTGAAAGTACACAGTACGGCAAACAGGAAACCACGGTCAAGCCCATCGAGGGCGCAGACCTTGCACAACAGTTGAAAGCAGCCGTTGAGAACATCCATGCGGAAATCACTGAGCCGGAAATCACGGACGATAAACTTGACCAGAACGCAGAACCACTTCCGGCAGACCCAAACGTGAAGAATTTCAGTTACACCAATGTGGACGGACAGGTCTATTACCGTGAAAACTCCTATATGAACAAGGTTGACCTGCCTGCGTTCACGGCAGAGCGTGTGCTGGGGATGATTGCCCTGCGGGAAACCACACAGAAATTGCTGGACTGCCAGTTGCACGATGGTACGGATGCCGAAGTGGAACTGCTGCAAGGAAAGCTGAAAGACCAGTATAAGCGGTTCACAGCGCAGTATGGTCTGATCAACAGCACCGCCAACAAACGGGCATTCCGGCAGGATAGCAGCTATTGTCTGCTGGCATCTCTTGAGATTCTGGACGAGGATAAAAACCTCAAGCGGCTGGCAGATATTTTCACGAAACGCACTATTCGCAAGCCGGAACCCGTCACCTCTGTGGATACTCCGAGTGAAGCCCTGGCACTCTCCATTGGAGAAAAAGCAAAGGTCGATGTGCCGTTTATGGCAGAACTTTGCGGAAAGACAGAGCAGGAAGTGACCGAAGAACTGGCAGGTGTTATCTTCCGAAATCCTGTCACACAGGCGTGGGTGACGGCGGACGAATATCTGTCCGGCAACGTCCGGGAAAAGCTGGCAACGGCAGAAACCTTTGCCGCAAACCACCTGGAGTATCAGGTCAATGTCGAGTATCTCAAGCGGGTACAGCCGAAAGATTTGAATGCTTCGGAGATTGAAGTGCGGCTTGGTGCAAACTGGATCAAGGCAGAGTACATTACGGACTTCATGGAGCGGGTGTTCAAAACGCCGAGTTACTATATCGGAAGTTCCATCAAGGCAACCTATTCGGAAATCAGCGGCGCATGGAACATCAGCGGAAAGTCACTTGACCGGAGTAATCCCCGTGTGACGAACACCTATGGCACAATGCGGGTCAACGGCTATCGACTGCTGGAAGATGCGCTGAATCTCCGGGATACCAAAATTTACGATACCATCTATGAGGATGGAAAAGAAAGGAGAGTGCTGAACAAAAAAGAAACCATGCTGGCGCAGCAGGCACAGGAAGCGATTCGGGATGCGTTCAAGCAGTGGATTTTCAAGGATTTAGACCGCAGAGAGGAACTTTGCAAGGTCTACAATGAGCGGTTCAATGCGATTCGTCCCCGTGAATACGATGGCAGTCACATCAAGTTCGTGGGCATGACCCCGGAAATCAGCCTGATGCCGCACCAGAAAAATGCAGTGGCGCATATCCTGTATGGCAATAATACGCTGCTGGCGCATTGTGTGGGTGCTGGCAAGACCTTCCAGATGATCGCTGCCGGCATGGAAAGCCGCCGTCTGGGTCTGGCGCAGAAGAATCTTTATGTTGTGCCGAACCATCTGACGGAACAGTGGGGTGCAGACTTCCTGCGGCTGTATCCGAATGCCAATGTGCTGGTGGCAACGAAAAAGGATTTCGAGCCATCCAACCGAAAGAAGTTCTGTTCCCGGATTGCCACGGGCGATTATGATGCTATCATTATCGGGCATTCGCAGTTTGAGCGGATTCCGCTTTCCCCGGAACGGCAGAAATCCATGATCGAGCGGCAGATTCAGGACATTACCTTTGCGATTGCAGAAGCAAAGGCAGAGGACGATGGCAAGAGTTTCACGGTCAAGCAGATGGAGAAAACAAAGAAAACCTTGCAGGCAAAACTTCAGAAGCTGAACGACCAGAGCCGCAAGGATGATGTAGTTACATTTGAGCAGCTTGGTGTTGACCGCCTGTTTGTGGACGAGAGCCATTTTTATAAAAATATGTTCCTCTACACAAAAATGCGGAACATCGCTGGTATTGCTCAGACCGATGCACAGAAGTCCTCGGATATGTTTGCAAAATGTCAGTATCTCGATGAAATCACTGGCGGCAAGGGTGTGACCTTTGCAACAGGTACGCCTGTATCGAACAGCATGGTAGAGCTGTATACCATTATGCGCTACTTGCAGTATGACACCTTGCAGAAACTTCATCTCGGACATTTCGATAGCTGGGCGGCTTCGTTTGGCGAAACCGTAACGGCAATCGAATTGTCCCCAGAGGGAACGGGCTACCGTGCAAAGACGCGGTTCGCCCGGTTTTTCAATCTCCCTGAATTGATTTCACTGTTCAAGGAGTCCGCAGACGTACAGACGGCAGATATGCTGAATCTGCCTGTGCCAGAAGCAGAGTACATCAATGAGGTGCTGAAACCCAGTGAAACGCAGCAGGAAATGGTGAGCAGCTTTGCCGACCGTGCAGAGCGTGTGCGGAACGGAAATGTCGATCCGAGAACCGATAATATGCTCAAAATCACGAACGACGGCAGAAAACTGGCCTTGGATCAGCGGCTTATCAATGACCTGCTGCCGGATGAGCCGGAAAGTAAGGTCAACCTCTGCGTGGAGAATGCCTATCAGGTATGGGAAGAATCCACGCCCGACAAATCCACCCAGTTGATTTTCTGCGACTTATCGACCCCGAAAGCAGACGGAACATTCAATGTGTACGATGATGTCCGGGAAAAACTGGTGGCAAAGGGAATCCCCCGTGAGGAGATTGCTTTTATCCATGAGGCAAATACCGAAACCAAAAAGGCAGAACTGTTTGCAAAGGTGCGCTCCGGTCAGGTGCGTATCCTGCTTGGTTCGACCCCGAAACTTGGTGCTGGTACAAACATTCAGGACAGACTGATCGCCCTGCATCATCTGGACTGCCCGTGGAAGCCCTCTGATCTGGAACAGCAGGAAGGACGCATTCTTCGTCAGGGAAACCGCAACCAGAAAGTGAAGATTTTCCGTTACGTCACAGAGAATACGTTCGATTCGTATATGTGGCAAATTCTGGAAAATAAACAGAAGTTCATCTCGCAGATCATGACCTCGAAATCTCCTGTTCGTGCCTGCGATGATGTGGACGATACCGCGCTGACCTATGCAGAAATCAAAGCATTGGCAACGGGAAATCCCTACATCAAGGAAAAGATGGATTTGGATATTCAGGTCAGCAAGCTGAAGCTGATGCGGGCCAACCACACCAGCCAGATTTACAGCCTGGAATCGGATATTGCACGGCGGTATCCGGCAGAAATCACGGCAGCGAAAGAGCGCATAGCAGGTCTGAAAGCTGACCTTGCAGTGGCAAAGCCGTTGCTGGAACAGGACAAGGAGAAGTTCTCCATCACGGTGGAGGACAGGGTTTATACCGACCGCAAGGAAGCAGGCTCGGCAATTCTTGCAGCCTGTGCCGCAATGAAGATCGCTAAGACAGAGGGGCAAATCGCAGATTTGGGAGGGTTTGCAATCAGTTCCCGGTTTGATGCGTTCGCCCAGACATTCAAGCTGACCATCAAGCGGCAGAGCAGTTATACGATTGAACTTGGCAGTGATCCGGCTGGCAATATCCAGCGTATTCTCAATGCGCTGGCATCTAGCGAAAAGACACTGCCGCAGGTGGAGCGCAGATTGGAAACCTTACAGCAGCAGTTGGCAGAAGCAAAGGAAGAAGTGCAGCGTCCGTTCCCGCAGGAGGCGGAATTAAACGAAAAATCTGCACGGCTTGCAGAATTGAATGCCCTGCTGGATATGGACGAAAAGGGGGATGATGCGGCTCTTGGCATGGATGAGGAAGTAACGGATAGCGAACTTCCTGCGCCGAAACGTGAGATTGAGCGGAGTGCAGACAGCGTAAAACGTCCGTCGATCCTTGCACAGCTTCACGAAAAGCAGGCAGAACGCATGGCAGAGCCGAAACCGCAGAAAAAGAAAAGTCACGATATGGAACTATAACTGAGAATGCCCCGTCAGATCTCCGAAAGGGAATCTGATGGGGCAGATTTTGTAAAGGAGGGCATGAATGGCAGATAAGCGGGCAGACCAGCTCAAAGAAATCACGGAACGGTTGGAACAGGGCGTAAAGGACATTTTTACTTCGGAAATGTATACGAAGTACCTGCTTACAATGTCGAAATTCCACAATTACAGCTTCAATAATACGCTGCTGATCGCAATGCAGCGTCCAGATGCTACGTTGGTGGCTGGGTACAATGCCTGGAAAAATAAGTTTAACCGCTATGTGAAAAAGGGTGAAAAGGGCATCCAGATCATCGCGCCTGCCCCGGTAAAGGAACGGGAAGAGAGGGAGAAAATCGACAAGGACACCGGGCTTACGGTGCTGAATGAGAGCGGGGAGCCGGAAATCGAAGTGGTGGAGAGGGTGATTCCCCGGTTCCGGGTAACAACGGTTTTCGATTATGCCCAGACAGACGGAGAACCGCTGCCTACGCTGGAAGTGAATGAACTGACTGCCCGTGTCAAGGATTATACCCTGCTGAAAGAGGCAATCGAACAGGTATCTCCTGTGCCAATTCGTTTTGGAGAGATCGAGGGCAACGCAAAAGGTTATTACAGCCACATGGACAAAGAAATCTGTGTTCGTGCCGATATGGGTGAGAGCCAGACCATCAAGACGATGATCCATGAGGTTGCTCATGCCATGCTGCATGACAGCGACCAGATGAAACAGCGCGGCGAGGAAAAAGACCAGCTTACCAAAGAAACAGAAGCGGAAAGCATTGCATTTACGGTTTGCTCGGCACTTGGCATTGATACTTCGGACTACTCGTTCCCGTATGTAGCAAGCTGGGCAAGCGGCAAGGAACTGAAAGAATTGAAAGATTCGATGGATACGATTCGATTGACCGCTGCTGATTTTCTTGAAAAACTGGAAACGGCGGTGGCAGAAAGGAGTGTGGAGCGCATGACGGCGATGGAATATGCTGAAAAGCTGATTGCGGACAAGGAACGAGACAAAACCGTTTTTGACAACAGCCAGCGAAATCTCATTGTAAACTTTGCTTACAAGCTGGATGACCGGGCGGCAACGGAAGAACTTGCCAACAATCTGGCGGCTGCGGTTGCGGCTGAAAACACGGAAGAAATCAATCGCCTGATGTGGGAAGCAGAGGAGAAGATCGAAAGTCTGCCGGATGGCATGATCGGTCTTTCGGAAATGCACGAATATGGGTATCTGAAAGATGATGTTCTGCCGCTGACAAAGGAAGGCGCACGGGAGTGGCATCGGCTGGGCGAACGGATTTACCCGCTGTTTCAGGATGGCACGGCAGGAAATTTCGCCAGTCAGGAAGAGATCGAACAGCATGATGGCATTTTCGGAATCAAGGCTGACGCATGGAGTGCAATTTTGCTGGAAAAGAACGAAGAGTATCTGGAAGATGAGTATTCCCGCCCGGATGCCGCACTGACGGTGATAAGTCGGGAGCAGGCTCTGCGGCTATTTGATGAGGGCAAGCAGATTTATCTTATCCGTATCAGCCCGTGGCCGGTTCTTGTTACAGGGCGTGAAGAAATCGAGCGTGGAAGTGACTATTTCCAGATTGCCAAGGAGGATTTGGAAAAGGACAAGCAGAAAACAATGGAAAACGGCGAGAAAGCACCCGTTGAAAAGCTGGCAGTAGACCTTGACGATTTCGCCTTTGACTTCGATTTCTACCACTATAAAGATAGCGTGGAGGATCGGGAACAGGCAGTTGAAGCACTGAAAGAACAGATTCAGGCTGGGGATGTTCAGCCGATCCGGGAATGGCTGCAAGCCGCAGTGGAGGAATCAGAGGGAGAGTCCACAGAAAAGGCGGCGGAGCTGATAACCCGGCTGGATGCGTTGGTTAAGGAGCAGAAGCTGCTTTCCGGCAGTGAAAAGCAGTTTGGCATCTACCAGATCACTGCCCGTGACCCGGAACACGACTATCGCTTTATGAATCTGGACTTTGTAAAACGGCATGGGATGGAAGTGAACCGTGCAGACTATGAGCTGGTCTATATCGAGCCTCTTACGGAAAAAGATACACTTGAAGCTATTTACGAACGTTTCAATATCCAGCGTCCATCGGATTTTACCGGGCATTCGCTTTCCGTCAGTGATGTTGTGGTGCTGAACGATGGCAAGTCGATCAAAGCCTGCTATGTGGACAGCATCGGCTTTGCAGAGTTGCCGGATTTTTTCAAGGAAAGAAAGATGGATTTGAAGAAAGAAACGATTCTGGATGAACAGTTGCAGGAAATTGAAATCTTTGATAAGCCCGGTCTTTTCAGCAACAGCAGACTGCGGGATGAGGATGTGCCGGATGGATTGTACCGCTATGACCTGCGCGGGTCGGACTATGATCCGGGGCAGCCGATTCTGGTGGAGAAAACAGTGATCGTAAACCATGCGGCATCTGTACTGATGGCAGAAGAACTTGACCTTGGCGCAGGCGGCAGAAGCGGCATCAGTTGTACTATTGGCAAAACATGAA
>OHAH01001189.1_pt1 | contig 17774 bp, 10 predicted proteins | sample 1577071 | NCBI WGS metagenome assembly OHAH01 (sample SAMEA3541520, study PRJEB24748) | human gut metagenome | biome: human gut; feature: human-associated habitat; material: faeces | place: China | collected 2012 | reverse complement strand
CGGCACCACGGGGATCGTTACCCCGATGTCGGAAGAGAGCTGGAAGCGCTCGCTCTCCCTCGAGCTGGAGATAAAACGCGCCGCCGGGCTGGAGCGCGTGGTGCTGGTGCCGGGCAACCACGGTGAGCGCTTTGTCCGCGAGCAGATGGGCATCGACCCGCAGATGGTGGTCACCATGAGCAACTTCGTCGGCTACATGATTGAAGAGGCGGTTCGGCTCGGTTTCCGCCAGATTGTGCTCATTGGCCATCCCGGCAAACTGATCAAAATCGCCGCCGGGATCTTTCATACCCATAGCCATATCGCCGATGCGCGGATGGAAACTCTCGTCGCTCATCTGGCGCTGCTTGGCGCGCCGCTGCCGCTGCTGACGCTGGTCAGCGAGTGCGACACTACCGAAGCGGCAATGGAGCATATCGACGCCTGGGGATACCAGCGCCTCTATAACCATCTGGCTGAGCGAATCTGCCAGCGTGTTCTTGAGACGCTGCGCTTCACTCAGCAACCGCCCACCTGCGACGCGGTTCTGTTTTCTTTTGATAACCAGGTATTGGGCAGCAGCGCGCGAAAGAACGTTTGGGTTCGGGCACACGTAAAAGAAGATGCATTCCGGGCTTTTCTACCAAATGAATAGAGAACTACTTTCAAAAATACTCTTCACTCTTCACAAAACAGGCTGGAACCCCGATAAACACTGGGATTGTAGGCGGTGAAGAGTGGTGGTGCACTCTTCACCACTCTTCACCACTCTTCATCCAAACCATTTTAGAGAAAAAGAATATCAGACAAGCAAATGTTCCGCCATCTATGATGACCAAGCCTTAGCATAAATGATGACCAAGCCTTAGCATAAATGATGACCAGACCTAGGAAGAAAAAATAGCGGAGCCTTACGATAAGTGAAGAGTGGTGAAGAGTTGTGAAGAGTGGCGGTGCACTCTTCACCTCCCACACCCCTAGTGTTTATCGGGGGTTCAGCCTGTTTGGTGAAGAGTGAAGAGTAAAAGCGAAGTAGGATTTTTACGAGCAAATCGCCCCCTGATTACAGGCCGAGAGGAGTGATCGAATCGAAATGACAGTCCTGGGGAATCCTTTCTCCCGACGTATCGTTTCTTGCCTGGCAATGGCACAAAGTTGCCCTGGCAAGGGGCAATATCTTGCCATAACCAGGCAATAAGAGGAATAAGGCTCCGTAAAATTACGGAATAAATGTTAATAATGAGCAGATATAATGGCAGATTCAATAAATGGCATTATCTTTGCATCCGTTATATTGTGGCATAATCAGCTTTGCCATCAAGAAACAATAAAAAATCAACTAAATTAGAAATTAGAATTATGACAGAAAAAGAAATGTACAATCTGATAAATAGTCAGAACGGACAGTCAAGCAACGGCTTCGCTGTCAACGAGAAAGAGCGTGGATTAAGCGGTGTATTCTCCGCACTGATGCGCAAGGTTTATACTTGGATGACATTGGCACTCGTCATTACCGGTGTTACTGCTTACGGCGTTGCCAGCAGTCCTACCCTGTTGATGACTCTGATGACAAGCCGCGGTTTACTCTTCGGTCTTATCATTGCAGAACTCGCTTTGGTATTCATCATCACCGGAGCCTTGAACCGCCTGTCGCTGAGTACCGCCACTCTGCTCTTCATCATCTACTCAGTTCTGAATGGAGCGATGCTATCTTCGGTATTTGCAGTATATACAATGACCAGCATCGCCAAAGTCTTCTTCATTACCGCCGGCACATTCGGAGCGATGGCCTTCTACGGATACACCACCAAGAAGGACCTCACCTCTCTCGGCAAGATTCTCTTTATGGCGCTGATTGGTCTGATTATCGCCACCGTAGTCAATATGTTCCTGAAGAGTTCCGGATTTGAATACATCTTGAGCTATGCGGGTGTAGCCATCTTCGTGGGTCTGACAGCCTGGGACAGCCAGAAGATCAAGATGATGCTCCAGACTCAGTACGATATGAGCGAGGGTGCTCAGAAGCTGGCTCTCATCGGAGCCTTGACATTGTATCTCGACTTCATCAACCTCTTCCTCTACCTGCTGCGTATTTTCGGAAGCAACAAGGAATAAGAAAAACATCACTTAAAACGCAAAAAAAGAATTTTAAGATCATCATAAACAAAAGAAAGGTTGGCTTGCCCTCTTCGGGTTAGCCAACCTTTTTTGATTTGTGTCCATCAAAAGCAAATGATAAGTAAACCTAATCTAGAAAATTCTGCTACAAAGATACAACTTTTCCCGAAACCTCGGGTATCATTGGGTAAAAAACATAGGTTCAAAAGAACAAAATCTTCCCTCACACCCCGACTCTCCAAAGAGTCATTGCGTAAAATCCGGAGAGTCATTACATCAATTCTCCTGATTAGCTTACACTTACATTTGCGCACGATATTCATTAGGCGAACATTCGTGTGCAGCAACAAAAGCCCTGCGAAAAGTAGAAACAGAATTGAATCCAGACTTTTCAGCCACTTCCAACACCGTATAGGAAGATGTGCGAAGCAGCTGGGTAGCATGTTCCACCCGATAATTATTCACGAAATCATAGAAAGTCTGCCCATTCTCCTCATTAAAGAAGCGGCTCAGATAAGTACGATTCGTACCTACCATACGCGCCACATCCGACAGCTTGAGCTTAGGATTGAGATAGATCTTCTCCTCTTCGAAAAGCTGCCGTACTGTCGCCGCCAGTCCTTGCGCCACATTTCCATCGTCCAGGCCATCATCAATAGGTCCGGTATCAGAATCTGTCAATTCATCAATAACCGACTCATGCTTATAGACAAAATAGCATATAAACATCCATATAGTCAGAGACAACACCATGTAGAGATCATCAAAATCTACATTGATGACAAAGCAGCTCATCGTCCAGATAATCAATATCAGGAAACAACTGCTCAGGATAGCCAGAAGCCAGTTGAGATTAATGTTCTCCTGATAAGAAAACCGCTCCTTCAGCTGGCGATGGTAGCGCCTGATGAGGAAGAACATCACGATGAAAGTGGTAAGACCATAAACAGCACCCCACACCGCAAGGATGTAGAAATAGATATTGTTGCCCGTCACGCAATAAATGGCAGGAAGCAACACAAACGGCAATTCCAGCATCACCGCCTTACGCCAGGTAGTCCATCCCGGCTTCACAAATTCCATCAGCACAAAGCTATAGAATGGTATGATAAACATATCGGCTGCCGATATGAGGAACCAGTTTTCCTCATTGTCGAAGCCTGTGAAATAGAAGGATAGAATATCCTTCAGGCACTGTGCATCTACGATCAGCATCAAGATCATGATGAGGCGAAAGAGCCTGTCACTGCCCTTGCGCCAGAACATCCATGCCATCATGGAAAAAAACATCATGCTCATGCCATAAACGAATCCAGTTATTGCATCCATAAGTTACTTATCATTTATCATTTCAGTATTATAGGTCCGGCAGAATGGGTTATTTCATCTGGAAATGCAATTCTCCACCAGTCAATATCTGCTGATGAGAGAGGCGATAATCACCCAAAGGCTTCCCATTGAGGGTTACCGACTGGATGAGATAATCATCCATATGCTGGCGATCAGCAGAAAGAATAAACTTCCTGCCGTTTTCCAGATTCAGCGTAACCTTGTCGAAGCTTGGAGTACCTATATAATAATAAGGTGTACCCGGACATACAGGATAGAATCCGATAGACGAGAACACATACCACGCCGACATCTGTCCTGCATCATCATTTCCCGACAATCCGCCCGGCGTATCATTATATTCGGTCTGGAGAATATGATGCACCCGCTCCTGCGTTTTTTCCGGAGCCCCGGCAGCGTCGTAAAGATAGGCTACCTGATGACAAGGCTCATTACCATGCCAGTACCATCCGTTATCAAACATCTTGTCCAGTCGGGCTATCACCTTCTCGTTACGAACAGGAATTTCGCCCTTTTTCTCCATCTTCCTTTCCATCTTTTCTATCTGCTTTTCCTGCTTATCCATCGGTTTGCTGTTTCTGATTACCTCAAACAGACCTTCCGGGTTCTGCGGAACATACCAGGTATAATGACAGGTAGCACCCTCGGTGATGTAACTCTTGCGGTGCACCAGGTCTTCATTATTCTCCCACTTTCCATTCTCGTATCTGCCATCCGCCCATCCCGTAGCAGGATTGATGACATTGCGCCAGTTCTCGGAACGGCGCATCAAATCGTTGTAATCCTCCAGATACTTCTGGCGCAGAGAGGCATCCTGACAGGAATCATGCAGAGCCTTCGCCATCTGTGCCACGGCATAATCATCAAAGGCATACTCCAGGGTACGGGAAGTCTGCTCGTTGGTATGAAAGGCTTCCTCCACCATATCCTCCAACGGAATATAGCCATTATCCATATACGATTTGATGGCACGGCGGCCCTTTCCATCCCGATAATCCTGCGCCAGATAAGGAGTAGAGAAAGCATTGAGCCGCATTCCCTCGTAAGCCTTGGCTGCATCAAAATTGCGAATGCCCTTGACATACGCATCGGCAAGAGCTGCACTTGCATGATCGCCAATCATCGCCGCCGTATAACTGTTCCAGCATGGGAAGATAGGCATCCAGCCGCCTTCCTTGTACATCTGAACCAGAGACTGCATCATCTCGCCCGACATCTTCGGAGTGATGAGACTATAGAGCGGCAACTCTGCACGATAGATGTCCCACATGGAGAAATCGCCATACTTGCGGAGATAAGAATAGGCAGGAACGGCATAGCCCTTGGAACTCAGGGTAGCATTGCCCATCTTCACGGTACCGGTAGAAAACTCCGGATAATCGCCATTCACATCACTCATCTCATGAGGGAGGAAGGATGCACGGTAGAGAGCACCATAAAACTGGTTGACCTTGCCAACATCCTTGCTTTCCACATCAATGGTATGAAGTCGGTCGCACCAGATTCCGGCAGCATACTCCATCATGCTGTTGAAATCCAATCCGCCATACATATAGTTTTCTGCATTGAGATTCTCCACGGCATTATCGCGGGACGTAAAGGATGTACCCGACATCCACTCCATCGCCTTACCCGATCTGCCACGGAAGGTGAGCCAGGCGCCAATGCGTGGTTTGCCCTGCACCTTCAAACCTCTTACCATCTTCCTGTCGCCCTCGAAAACACCGTAATCCACCAGGTCCTTCTCATCGTAAGCCAAGACGAAATGTCCGGAGAAACCAGCCGGTTTTCCCCATCCCTGATAGATGCGATGCACCGGATTATAACCATATACGATATGATTGATGGTATCAATCTCGATGTATCCCTGTCCTTCATCACTGTTCGGATTGATGACAAGATGAACCAGCTCATCCTGCTCCGGAGTAACACGGAGAAAGGAGGTATGACTCAAGGCTGTCATCTCAGCCTTCAGATGTTCATCCTTCAGGCGGACAGCATAGTAGTGAGGATGAGAGACTTCATCTTCATGACTGAAAGCCGTAGCTCTCTGTTCTGGCTGAAGGCGGAGCTTTCCACCAAGCGCAGCCACCGTGAAAGAGCCATAATCCTGCGTACATCCGCCCACCAGCCAGTGGCTGCAGCGGAAGCCCTGCAGATGGGTATCCTTATAATAATAAGGTGCGATACATTTCTGTTCTGTATCCTGCGTCTGAGGAGTCCAGAAGTTCAGACCATTCGGAACGAGAACTGCAGGGATGGTTTGTCCATGTTCCTCACTACCCTTTCCGAACATGCCCGCAGTCTGGGTATTTGCCTGTGCCGTACCCACCATCGTATTGATGGCATTGAGCTGGCGGATATGTTCCAGGCGATGAATCCGCTCATGCATTTCCTGCTTCCAGGCATTCCAGGAATAGTAATGCGTGCCATAGATCACCTGTCCTACGGGAGAAAGCATGACATCCCGCTCATTGAGCATGAACTTCACCAGCACGCTATCCTTCGCATTCTTATAGAATATCATCTGGAGATTGGCAGCCATCGGAACCACACGATCCATCTTTTCCATTTCATCTCCCAAAACCACTAGACTAGCCTCTTCACGTGCTCCTGCCGGAGGAACATTTACATCGAAGAGAAGAGACAAGAGACGATAAAGGGCTGTATCATGACCAAAACGAAGCGTAGCCGATGACTTGGATGATTGCAAGGCACGGTCAGCCTCAGCCTCGATATTCTGCCATAAGGAGATAGCACTACGGGCAGGAATATCCTCATTCGTCGCCACGGTACCATTGTTGATGGCCATCCGAAGGTTATTGGCTTCATAGATGGCACGGAACTCATCATCGGTGAAAAGTGCATTCAAGCCATCTTCTATATCCTGTGGATAAGAAGAGAAATTCAAGCCTACATCCTGAATAGAAGAAGCCACCGTATGCATCTCGGTCATCAGCTTCAGGGGTTCATCCACCTTAGAGACATCCTTAAACAACTGAAGAAGGAAACGGCGAGGTGAAACCTGAGCCTGCACATGGGTACGGTTCTCCAAATCCTTCACTTCGGGAGAGACATACGCTATCCAAGCCATATCGGCAGAATCGGTCTTGACATCCAGATTCAAGCCTGGCTGAAGACTATGCAATTCCGAAGTAAAAGCCTGCATACTCTTGGCGCATCGATCCACCACACTGGAACGAGCCTTTACCGCATTGCCCGCAGCAAAGATCTGCGGATAACGCTCAAACATACGATAAGCGATACCCTGATGCTGAAGGGCACCAAGCTTGCTCAGTTTTCCACCATTACCCTTGGCATTTTCCCATACACGCTGCAGCATTCCCTTCACCTGCAAGCCGAGTGGAGTGAGATTGTTTTCATCCTCAAAATGCTTGCAGATCCAGACATACCGGTCATCCTTCGGCATCCAACGAGAACCATGACGACCGTAATGACTGATATAAAAAGGTGCGTATCCCTGAGGAACACTCAAAGAATCAGACATCACATAGGTAGCCGTACCAAAAGTTCCTGTCTTGGCAGAAGGACCTTCCGGATAAGCATAATAGACGCCACCCATCTGCTGGCGGGTCTGAGCTTGCACAGATAGCACGCAAGCCAAAGAGATATATAATAATGTTACTTTTCTATTCATATAATATATGAAACGGAGAATACTCCTATTTATTGTTTTTCCAACCTCCAATCAATTCCTAAAGGATTTCCATCCATACGCAGCACCCAAGGGAGACCGAGATTCACTGCAATCTGCATCACAGTTTCATCCTGTTCAGCCTTGACGGTGATGCTCTTTTCATCTGCTGATATTTTCCGCCATAAAATCCCATTATAGACAAAGGATCCGTTTGCCTGAAGCTGACGCAGTGCCTTTCGGGAGATAAACAGGAAGGTACCGTCACGCATACCCTTGTTGGAACCCATATCGCACACATAGAAATTCCTGCCTTTCTGCGGACTATCCCAACAGAAGCCATCAGCCTCATCCACCACCTTGCGAGGAATCAGATAGAGAGATTGATTACATTTCAGTATAAGCGTATCAGCCATACTCGTTGAATCTACTCCTACCTCCCAATTGCGATACTGTCGGTTGAGGATGAAGCGAGCCACATACTGCGTTGGAATAGTTATCAAATACTTATCCACAGACTGTGCAAAAACTGTGGATTTCTCTTTTTCTTTCATTATCAGCAGTTTCTGCGTTTTATCAACACCCTTTTCCTCAGTTTTAAAATCAGGAAGAACAAGTTTTCCACCACTTATCAACACATCGTGAGTTATGAACATCTGCTTCCATAGCTCTCCTTCTCTCACCACCTTCAAGTCCTTTCCATTGGATAGATGGATGGTGTATTCAGGAATCATCGGCGAACCTACGATATAGAGATTCTGACCGGCTATCGGATAGAATCCCAGCATATTGAAAACGAGCCAGGACGACATTGCTCCTCCATCATCATTACCCGGCAAACCGCCAGGAGAATCATCATAGTTATCGTTCACGATCTGCTGGATTCGCTGAATGCTCAAGTCCGGGCGTTCTACCCAATGATACAGGTAAGGAGTCATGAAGCTCGGTTCATTCGCCACATTGAAATGACCATTGGCGAAGAAGGTATCCAACCGTCGGATGAAAGCATCCTTACCTCCACAAACCTCTATCAGTCCCGGAACATCGTGCGGAATACTGAGACTATATTCTGCCGACAAGGCCTCGTAGAAGAAGGTTGACCACCATGGAAGATACCAGGGGGCCACCTTGGTATCCGGATGATAAGGAATCACAGGATGATAGACCTTCGACTTGCCCCAAGGCACAGAGTCGAGCCATCTGCCATCCTCATCTCTCGGCATGATAAATCCCTTCATCCCCTGCCATTCATAATCAGAGCGCCAGAGGTTGCGCCAGTTATGCGAACGCTTCATATACTTATCGTAGAGTTCCGGATAGCCCAGTCCTTTTGCCACCTGAGCAATACACCAGTCATCATAGCTATACTCCACGGTACGATTGCCGGCACGGTCTATTCCATACGGAATATAGCCCAGCGTATTATACTCCATCAATCCACCTCTACCATGCTTTTCCTCAGGCACACTGCCCACAAAGCCATCATCATCCGTTGGTGGCACTTCGGCATCCTTGATCATCGCCTTCAGCGCCAGCTGATAATCGATACCTTTCATTCCTTTGGCAAAGGCATCGGCTATGACTATATCCGCATTGCTGCCACCCTGCGTCCTGCCGTTCCAGTTGCCACTTCTAGCATCAGGCATATAACCGTCATGCTTGTAGATATTGAGCAGGGAATTGACCATATCACGCTGCTGCGGTTCCTCTATCAGCGTAAGCAAAGGCATGGAAGTACGATAAGTATCCCAGATGGCATAGTAATCATCATAATAAGGCGTAGCGGAGAAATGAGGGTTTTCACCCGACTTATCCACAGGCATCAGCATCGTATGATAAAGGGCTGTATAAAACATCCGCTTCTGCTTTTCGGTGCCTGAGATTTCTATCTTTCCCAACTTTCCGTTCCAAGTTTTCCGCACATTCTTCAACTGGGTATCGAAACCACAAGACGGGATATTCCGCCTTGCCTGGGCAATACTGATATGCGAAATACCAATCTTCAGATTGGCGGTACTTTTCGAGAAGGAAACATCCAATCTTGTTTTTGATTCCTTCACCTTATTATATAGAGGCGCTTCGCCATTAGCTAAAGGGACATCGCTATTAGATAAAGGCGTATCGCAATTAGATAAAGGCACATCACTCTGCAAATAGAAATATACGGTATAAGGACCGCCATTGTTCCAGCCACCCCTTACAGTACTCCATCCTGAGACGGCATATTTCCCATCACAAGTAACATACGAATCCACATACTGCTGAGTTTCGCGCTTATCTGGAATTGTGTCTATACCCAGGAAGGTAGCCACATCTATCAGGAGTTTTCCCTTCTGTTTCCTGCCATAATCCAATCGATAGAAGGCACAACGTTCTGAAGCGGTAATCTCCGTCCGGATTCCATTCTCAAAAGTACAGGCATAATATCCCAAGGCAATCTTCTCATCCACCCGTTTCTGGATGATGTCCCCTGCATCCAAGAAAGGCTGGATAAGAATATTGCCATACTTCTGTCCACCCCCGGTTCCGCTGACATGCATCTGCGAGAATCCCTTGATAGGCACAGGCATCGGCGCCCATCCCGCATTCGGCATAGACACGGCATCCGGTCCCGGCTTCGCCATACCGTATGGCATACAAGGTCCGGGGAAAGTTCTACCCAATCCCTCACTACCGATACGTGGATCAACGTATCGGGAATAATCTTGCGCCATTGTCATCAAGAAGCCAAAGGCAAAAAATATAACTAAGAATACGCTTCTCTTCATACGTTTTAATTAATGATTGCGCCAAAATCTTCAAATTTACCACATTTTGGCGCAGCTATAACGCCATTTGAATGCGATTCATCAAGACCTCCACATATCCATGGCTCATCACCAATGCCTTGCTGGAAGTTTTCTTGGTTCCATCTTTCTTCGCAAAAGGGAAACAAACATTCAGCGACCATGTTTCGTTCACAGTATATGGGGGATGCTTGTCGAAATCCTCATCCAGCATGGCACTCCAAATACCATCATCAACTTTCGTCACCTCATAATTTGGAACGACAATCGTCAGTTTGACCTGTTCATCTTTGATGTCGCAACGCACAAGAGGGCGAATATTGACACAATAAGAGGAATAACCACCCGAGTGATAAGCAATGCCAGGCAAATAACCCTTTGCCATGATAACCCCCAATTCCTTGTCTGCCATCTCTATCGATGAACTAGCATTGCTAAAGGTTTTCAGAAACCAATAATTCAAATCGACAAAGAGTTCATTTTTACTCTTGCCTCGCACCGAGATGGTTTTTTCAAACGTCAAAGCATTGTCCTTGTCCAACGTATCTTTTTCGCCAAGATAAAGCGCAATGTCTTTCCATCTTTTTCCATATTGATTAATCACGTAAGTCTCGACCTCTTTACGGCTCAATGTTTGAGCATCTACAGCTAGCAAGCCTGCCAACCACAGTAATAACAACAATAGATTTCTTCTCATAATCAAACAGTTTTATCAAAATGAAACAAACTTCATCTAACAATTAGAAAAAAGGGAGTGGCAGAATCCACCACTCCCCCTTTATCATCATTCAATCGATTAATATCCAGGATTCTGTTTCCACTTAGGATTTGTATCCAACTGATTTCCCTTATGCAATGGGAAGATACGATGAGTCTTGTCAAAATTCGCATTTTCGAAGCCTTTCTTGTGGAAGCAATACTCATCCTCGAAATGACCAAAGCGAATCATATCCATACGACGAAGGTTCTCATCAAAGAACTCACGACCACGTTCCTCATAAATTTCATCCAAAGATGGGGTATGATCAAGCTCCGGTGCATGAACGTATGAACGAATCTGATTGAAAAGACTAAGAGAAGTATCTCCACCAGTTGCCGATGCACCACGTGCAATTGCCTCAGCCTTCATCATCAATATGTCGGCATAACGAATCAGCGGAATGTCGTTAGACTGATTACGTCCATTCTTAAAGTCCTCATTGCTAACAAACCATTTCACGGAACGAGCACCTTGGCGCCATCCTTCCACATTGTCTCCAGCATCAAGCTCAGAGCTCTGCTTCACCAACTTAATGTTTGTTTCCAGCACCAATGGATTACCATTGCGATCTTTACAAATCTGGTCGGTAGGAAGGAGAGTCTCCGGGTCATATACATGTACAGTACCCTGAAGCACCATCGTATTACGCTCATCACCTTCCAGATTGAAGCGAGCAGCAGCCTCAGGAGTTACAGTTATATACGCACCACCAGAGTTAGACATGGCTGTGCCATAATAACTAGGAGCCAACTTCTTGATATCCTTATAAGAATGTGAACGACCATACTGCATACCTGTGGCATCCAATGTATGGTAAGGCATTACATAGATGAAGTCCTTAATTTCTCCCTTCTCCACCAACTCAGTATTATTAGGAGCAAACTTGAAGCGATAAGCTGCAGGTCCCAGAGCAAACTTACCTGCATTGATGATCTTATCACAAGCCTCTACACAGGCATTCAACTTTTCATTGCTGTAATTGGCTGCATCATATTGATCAACGGAAGCTGCTGTATAAACAGGCCAGTTGATATACAAACGAGCCAAAAGACCGTATGCCATATACTTATTCGGCTTGCCATAGTTCTCTCCGGTAGTTTTCTCTGGAAGTTGATCTGCTACAGCCAGGAGTTCACTCTCTATCCACTTGGCAACATCTGCGCGAGGCTGGCGGGCAGTAATATCCACCCCATTCTTCTCGCAATAGACCTTATCTACGATAGGAGCATCACCAAAGTTGTCCATTTCCAGATAAGTGAAGTAAGCACGGACGGCACGAGCTGCAGCCACATACTTAGGATCAGCATCAGAATCGATAACCTCATTGGCTTTCACAACACCCTCACCCAATACATTCATCCAGTCAATGGTAGCGCACTCATCTGTAAAATTATGCAAAGACGTATTGGCGTATGCATAAGTATCCAGCCAGTTTCCACTATACGACAAAGCCGTAAACTCATCACTTGACAGTGCCTGTGCCTCCATATAACGGCGGCCAAAGCACTCTCTCAGCTGAAAATAGATACCCGCCATCTTGGAAACAATAGCCTCCTCCGTACCAGGATATTTCGTATATTGAGAATCTACCGGTACATCCAAGTCTGTACAACTCACAGCCAAAGTAGCTAAACTAGCCGCGAACAAAGTCTTTATATTTAGTTTCATATTCTAAGCGTATTTAAATGTTGTTAGAAATTGATTTTAGCACCCACCATAATCGTACGAGTATGTGGATAATTACTCCAACGATAATCCACACCAGGGTCGATTCCACCAAGATTAACCTCTGGATCCAATCCCTTGTAGCTTGTAATAGTGAAGACGTTATTGGCATTAACATACAACTGAAGGCTGTTCAACCATCCGTCCAAATTGCGGAAAGTATAACCCAAGGACAAGTTTTGCAAGCGAACATAAGAGCCATTCTCTATGAACTTATCTGATGGAATGTTAGAACTGGTATCAGTTGCCGGACGGTCGGTAATAAACTCCTTCAATACATTCTTGCCACCAGCAAAGAAGTCAGGTGCAGTATAGTGAGCTCGGAGGCCATTATAAATCTTATTGCCAAACACACCAGTAAAGAAGAAGGAAGCACTCCAGTTCTTATAACTGAAACTATTGTTCCATCCCACATTCAACTTTGGCTGTGCGCAACCCGTGATTGTACGGTCTTCAAATGCTGGCGACTTAGTAGTCTTGCCATTGCGCTCACCTGTAGCCTTATCATGCTCATAATATACAGAAATACCATCCTCGTCGTAACCAGCAAACTCGTAGGTGAAGAACGTACCCAAAGGCTGACCTTCCATAATCTGCTGTGTATAACCATAGGCAGACACGCCAGCCACCATAGGATCACCCTGAGTAAAGGTTGCTGTACTATACTTCTCATTAGTCAACTTCTTTACCTTATTCTTATTATGAGAAAGGTTCAGAGTTGTTGTCCAGGTAAAATTCTGATTCCGTACAGGAATTGCATTGATAGAGAACTCAATTCCACGGTTGCTGATTTCACCCACATTGGCTACGATAGTACTACAAGGATAAACGAAAGAAGATACAGGATAATTCCAGATCAGATCCTTAGTATTCTTGTCGTAATACTCGATAGATCCATTGATACGACCATCGAAGAAGGCATAATCCAAACCAATGTTCAACATACTAGTTTTCTCCCACTTCAAATCCGGATTAGCTAACTTGGTAGCCACCAATGTAGCATAATTCTTACCATTGATGGTAGATACAGAACCATTCGCACCATAGGTAGCTACAGCAGTATATGCACCAAATCCCAGAGCATTACCACTTACACCATAACCCACGCGAAGTTTCAGGTTAGACAGTTTCAAGGCATCCTTCAAGCCATCCATGAATTTTTCTTCAGTGACATTCCAAGCTCCTGATACGGATGGGAAATATCCCCACTGATGACCATCACCAAACACAGATGATCCATCGCGACGAATGGTAGCCTGCAACATATAACGGCTATTGTATGAATAAGACAGACGACCATAGAAAGAGATATTACGGACAGTCTCCTTCGTACCGCTCTCCACAGCAGTCATGCCATCAATGGTACCAGCATACTTCAACTGATTCCAACCCAATTTATCATCGAAGAAATTATGAACGGTCAGTCCAAAGCCATCATTGTTAACACGCTCCTCCCAAGAGTAACCTGCCATCAAACCCAACTTATGTACCTTATTGAAAGTAGCATCATAGTTGATGTAAGTCTCGAAAGTCTGATCATGTCCTTGATATGTGCTACGGTTGGCACGTCCCTGATAATCGCTGATACCATTGAGCTGGGTGTTATGAGAATCGTATGCACTATAGGTACGCTGCTTATTGCTATACTGATAGTTGACATTCCAAGTCAAACCCTTGACAATATTAGCCGTAGCCTTTGCGATAAACTGCATACGTTTCCACTCGAACTCAGAAGAATCCTCTGCAATGAGGGATAGCGGGTTATAGTTTTTAGAACCATCACCCTTACTCCAAGAGCCATCCTCATTTCTAACAGGAGTAGTAGGGTTAAAATAGTTCATTGCATCCAGTACAGAACCGCCCTCATTGTTCATAGGCACTCCCTCGTGCTTACCATACATGGCATTCAAGCCTGCAGAAAGGTCTAAATGGTCTTTCAAAACCTTAGAACTTACCAAAGAGCGGAAATTGATACGATGCATATCAGTTCCCTTGATGATACCCTCACGATTGTTATAATTCAGGGAAGTCATATAGGTAGTCTTCTTGCTGCCACCATTGATGGAAAGGTTGTGGTTATGGCTGATACCTGTACGAAGTACCTCCTTCTGCCAATCGGTAGAAGCCCCATAGTCATAAGCATAATCCAAATTGTTAGCCTTTACATAGCCCCGAATATCATCGGCAGAAGCCATATCCAAAGTCTTGGAAATATGGTCGAAACCTACATAACCAGAGTAAGATACGTTCACACGCTCCTGATTGTTCTTGCCTTTCTTGGTGGTAATCATAATCACACCATTGGCAGCCTTGGAACCATAGATAGCTGTAGCAGAGGCATCACGGAGAACATCAATACTCTCGATATCGTCAGGAGCCACCATTGAAATATCCACTCCCGGGATACCATCTATCACATAATAAGGCTGCATAGCCTCTCCAGTTCGAAGAGAGGAAGCACCACGAAGAGTCATGCTTGTAGAACCACTAGGGTCGCCAGAAGAAGTTACCACCAATCCTGGCACCTTACCCTGAAGCATCTGGGCAGGGTCTGTATAAACTCCCTTGTTCAAATCCTTAGCATTCACTGTTGTGATAGAAGAAGTTACATCCTTACGACGCATCGTACCATAACCTACCACAACCACCTCGTTGAGGGCAGTGTTATCTTCATCCAACACAATCTGACTATTGCCACTTGCCTTAATGGTCTTTGACGTAAATCCAATGTAAGAAAGCTTCAGCTTCGCTCCCGGCTTCACATTCAAGGTATAGTTACCATTAATATCGGTAACCGCACCATTGTTAGCACCTACCTCCATGACACTTACGCCTATGAGAGGTTCACCATTGGCATCTTTCACGGTACCACTGACCTTACTTTGTGCAAATGTGAGTGTACTCACCAGCAGAAGGGCGGAAGAAAGCAATACTCTTTTCATGCTTCTTCCATTTGTCTTTTGTACTATTTGCATAACTACTAGATTTTGTTATAAATAATCGGATGCAAAGGTAGTACTACCTTATTACACCTGTTTAAGATTTTAGTTTCAATTCTATGAAAAGACTGTTTTCTTAGTCGTCTATACCGAAAGTCTTTCCTCCATAGTTTACTTTCGGTCCGATCTGTACTCTCAGATCATCAATCTCTACGTCCCTGGCATTTTCTACATAGACTCCATATACCTTATTATATATAAAGCCCTCGCCACGACATGGACGCTTGTCATACACGCCGCCATCATAGCCTGTAAGTTTCTTCAAGTTGAGATGTACATTGTTGAGATAGATATTGTTTACCTTATCCGGGGTATCTCCACCGATAAAGCATCCGTTTTCTGAAGTGGCATAGATATTATTAAAGTAGATATGGCTCACCTCGCCACATCTTCCTACAGTCTGACCTTTAGGGAAACGCCAGTTGGCATCCTTGTGATTTCCATTGGCACGAGGGTAAGAAGTAACATAAATAGGTTCTGCCTTGCCCCACCATACATTGCTCCACAGCTGACAATCCAGAATGATGTTAGAGAAAACCACATTGCTCACGGTTCCCTCATCTCGGTTCTGAATACCAAGGCCACGGTTGCTACCTTTGATTACACAATTATCGATAACCACATTATAGATGGAATCCATATTCTCGCTGCCAATCTTCACGGTACAGCTGCGGCTCTCCATCACACAATTCGTTACAACGATGTCGTGACAAGAACCATACTCTTCAAACTCACGGCGGTTTTTCAGGCAGATAGCATCATCGCCACTGGTGATATGACAGTTGGCAATGCGCACATTCTTGCTATGATCGATATCAATGCCATCACCATTACGGATCTTGAGATTGTTGAGCAGATTGATGCCATCAATCACAGCCCCATCACATCCGATGAGATGCACCGTCCAGTAAGCACCTTCCCGTATCGTAATATCACGGATATTGAGATTCCTGACTCCCATCAGGGTAAGCACGTGCGGACGGGGATCGAAAGTGGTAACCGGTTTGAGCTCGTAACTATCAAAAAGTTCAGCACCCATAAACCTGATACCATTGCCATGAATCGTACCATGACCCGAGAACGAAAGATTCTCCACATCCTTCGCCCATATCCACATCATACCCTCACCCTCGTTCTTACCGAAGGCGCTGAGATGGTAGATGCTTTCATCGGGATTGGCTTTCCAGACGGAATTGGTTTCCAGAACAATGTTCACATTCGACTTCAACTGTACAGGTCCTGAAAGGAAAGTATGATTGGCGGAAAAGACCACATCTCCCCCTCCGGCATTCGTACAAGCATCCACAGCTTTCTGAATGGCGATTGCGTCATCACTGATTCCGTTACCTCGAGCACCGAAATCCATCACATTGAAGTTACGACCATAGAGGATACAGGGTATGGTTAGTAAAATCAATAAGTTTAGCGTTAATTTATTCATCGGCTTAAAGATTAGTTGCTGCAAAAATAAATAAAAAAAACAATAAATGCAAGTTTTTAAGTAAAAAAGATGCAAGAATCAACAAAAAAACCTTCTTTTATTCCTGCTAACCCACCTTTACAATGATTCAAACGTATATATAATGCCAAAGGAAACACCAGGAAACAAGCCAAAGCTATTCGATACAGTAGCCCAGACACATCGTATGCATATTTATACTGCATATTTCTTGTATATTTCTGTCATTCTACAACAAATTATCGTAAATATGCAAATTTTATACGTATTTTCTTGGCGTTTTCATATATTTATTGTAATTTTGCAACCACAAACGAATAAAAATACAGCGTATGAAAGTAAAGAACAATAGATTAGAAGCATTAAAGATGCTTATCTCTAGCCAAGAGCTAAGTTCGCAGGAACAACTCTTGCAAGCTTTGCACAAAGAAGGATTTGAGATAACGCAAGCCACATTGAGCCGCGACCTCAAGCTGCTCAAGGTAGCCAAGGCTGCTTCATCCAGTGGAAAATACGCATACGTCTTACCCAATGATGCACTCTACAAACGTGTCACTCACCCTATGTCCATCAGCAAGATGGGACTGAGTACAGGATTTCAATCCATCAATTTCTCAGGCAACATGGTAGTTATCAAGACACGTCCGGGACATGCGAGCAGTATCGCCTACAACATCGACAACAGCGATATTCCTCAAATCCTTGGAACCATCGCAGGAGATGACACCATCTTCCTGGTCAAGAAGAAGGGTACTACAGAAGAGGAAATCATCGACATCTTGTCGGAAGTGATTCCGGAGCTCAATCATAGATATTAATTGATGGTTGACAGGTATTAAAACAACAGATTACAAAATAAGAACATTCAAAATATAAAGAGAAAATGGAAGAAGTTAAAGTAATGGTGGCTGACGAAAGTCACATCAAGTACATCGACACCATT
>OHAH01001142.1_pt1 | contig 18374 bp, 19 predicted proteins | sample 1577071 | NCBI WGS metagenome assembly OHAH01 (sample SAMEA3541520, study PRJEB24748) | human gut metagenome | biome: human gut; feature: human-associated habitat; material: faeces | place: China | collected 2012 | reverse complement strand
GGTTCAAGCCGAACTATCATGCTCATATCGTATTCGACTGGATGAACCACGAAACTGGAAAGAGCCGAAAGCTCAATGATGAGGATATGGCAACCATGCAGACCTTGGCTTCCAATATACTTCTGATGGAACGTGGGCAGTCAAAGGCTGTCACAGGTAAGGAGCATTTGGAGCGAAACGATTTCATCATAAAAAAACAGAAAGCCGAACTGCAACGTATAGAGGAAACCAAACGACACAAGGAGCAACAGGTAAGCCTTGCCGAACAAGAACTCAAACAAGTAAAAGCAGAGATACGCACGGACAAACTCAAAAGTGCAGCTACCGATGTAGCCACTGCCATAACCAGTGGTGTAGGTTCTCTTTTCGGAAGTGGTAAATTAAAAGATTTGGAACACGCCAACGAAAGTTTACGCTATGAAATTTCCAAGCGTGACAAAAGCATTGATGACTTAAAAGTTCAGATGCAACAAATACAGGAGCAGCATGGCAGACAAATTCGTAATCTTCAAGGAATACATAATCAAGAACTTGAAGCCAAAGACAAGGAAATTTCACGATTGAGTACCATTCTCGAAAAAGCATTCTGCTGGTTCCCATTGCTCAAAGAAATGCTGAGAATGGAAAAATTATGTTATGTCATTGGCTTTACCAAGGGGATGGTTGATTCTCTTTTATACAAAAGGGAAGCAATCAGGTGCAGCGGAAAAATCTATTCCGAAGAACATAAACGAAGATTTGAAATCAAGAACGATATTTTCAAGATAGAGAAGAGTTCGGTTGATGAAAATAAATTAGTGCTAACTATAAACAGGCAGCCGATAGGTGAATGGTTCAAAGAGCAATGGGAAAAATTAAGGCATGGTTTGCGACAATCAGCAGAAGAACCAAGAAAAAATAGAGGATTCAAATTATAACCAACAATAAGCAAAAAAGTGTAATTCAATGATGAATTACACTTTAATTCCCTATATTTACAAATCATTTAAAAAGTTAAGGCACATAAATCAACCACAATGGGCAAAAAATAAAAAATATATTAATTAGTCTAAGCATTTCGATGCTATCTTCTTCTTGTTCAACTATATTAGAAATAATAACAGGAAACAGAAAATGTGCATATCCTAATTGTACAGAACGAACAAGCAGTAACTCTGCTTATTGCCCATATCATAAACCTTACTAACTAAAACAACACCTCACCTATGTTTGTATTATCATATCAAAAAAATGACACCTATTTCAAAACCCCCTCAGGTATTTGAGGAAACTGTGTTATTTCTCCATGCAACAAATAGTTTGTGCCATCCTCTTGCATTTTCATGAAGGTAACAATACTTTCTGAACGCAAACTATGAGTTTTTGCCAACTCATCCCAATCAACTCCCAAAAACTTATTGATGGCGGTATAAGTCAATGCAGAAGAACCTATTAAATTGAATTTATGTTCCTTTGCAGGCACATTTTCATCAGTCAGAATATCATTCTCATCCGTCTTATACGTTAATGTTAAATATGGCAATGTTTCATACGATAGATTTGGATCACTATTTTTTTCTACTGAAAATGAATAAGAACCCTTGGTAATAAAATCGCTATATACTTCATGCTTTATATAATTATATGTAAAGAAATAACAATCCTTAGCTTCATTATTTATCAAATACATAATCGTTCCATTAGGCAAAGACGGGTGTTTACTCTCATCTACACTATAAACCAAATAGCTGTCTGTAACCTTTACAGATATTCTTTCCGTTTCATTTGTAACATCATCCTTAACTATCAGATTTATATTTCCCTTTTCAAGTCCTGTAATACGGAGTACAGCAGTAACTCCATCATTTCCTAAAGTAATACATGATACAGAAACAATCTCTTTGTCTTCAGTAGTAACACTCAGAATACCACTACCGTTTGTAATAGGAATATCATTCCATCCCATTAACATTACCTCATAAGATTTTTTATCCAAATGAAAAGGTAAAACTTCTAGCTTTTCTTCGTTGCAACTTGTCATACCAAGCACACTTAGTATAATGACAATAAAAATAATATTATTTACTATCCTCATAAACAAACATCTAATTAACTTATAATCAAATTGTTTTAAAATCAAAAACGTATAATAGAACCCACATAAAAAAAACAATAACCCTGAAGTTTGCTTGTTCAGCAGGGACAACAGGGTCTTACGTTTGCAAATATAGCTATTAATTTCTATTTTTGCAAGAAAAGTCTTGTTTTTAAACTTATACCAAATGAAATATGACGAATGTTTGCAGGTACTATCCCCGGCAAGATTAAATAAATACGCACAAGCAAGTGGTAATGAAAAAGCCAAAACCTTGCGCCTATACCAATATAACATCAAGTTGAGCCAACGTTTTATGGAGTTATCGGTATGTTTGAGATAATGCTACGCAATGCCATAAACGCTCACTACAAACAATATTTCAATGATGATAATTGGATAATCAACCAAGCAAGACCCAATGGATTACTTGAACAGGAAGCTTCCGAAATAGTACGCATACAGCGCACTTATACCAATATGGGAGTGTACAATAACGATAAGATGGTAGCTTCCTTTACATTTGGCTTCTGGACTTATCTGTTTACAAGACGCAATTACCGCATAGGAGGAAAAACACTTCTTCAAATATTCCCCAACAAAGCGCATGGTTTAAAGCAAACAGACATCTACAAACAACTGACTGCCATCCGTGAATTTCGTAACAGAATAGCACATCATGAACCTATCTGCTTCAACGCTACACGTGCGATAGATACAAAATATGCCAAAGAGCATTATGAGTTAATACGAACCTATATAGAATATATGGGATTTGATTCGGATTCTGTATTGCGAATGGTAGAAAAGCCCGATTCTATACTAAAAGTAATAGATGGCATGAAGTAAATGCCCCATCTTTGGTGGGATACATAAGGATGATTGGGAACAATTTGGGAACATCTCCGATAAAAAGAAAAAGCTAAGTATTGAATTATCAATTACTTAGCTTTTATCTTTGTACCCAGACCCGGGATCGAACCGGGATGGAAGTGAATCCATTGGTGTTTGAGACCAACGCGTCTACCAATTCCGCCATCTGGGCATTTGCTTTGAGTAAGTTTGTTTCTCATTTGCGTTGCAAAGGTAGACATTATTTTTTAACCTGCAAACATTTTCCTCTTTTTTTTCATTTTATATCTTCTTAGGATTTATGGGTTAATGAAATCCCGAATATTTCGTTAACTTTGTAAGAGTATAATTAAAAACAACCTGGATCATCATGAAAGATAATTATTGCGTTATCATGGGCGGTGGGATCGGAAGCCGTTTCTGGCCTTTCAGCAGAGAAAGTTACCCTAAACAGTTTCTTGACTTTTTCGGTACAGGCCGGTCGCTACTACAGATGACATTCGATCGTTTCTCCAAGATTATTCCGATCGAAAATATCTATATTGTAACAAATGAGCAATACGCTTCACTTGTAAAAGAGCAACTGCCAGAGTTGGGAAAATCGCAGATATTATTGGAACCGGCACGTCGTAATACAGCTCCTTGCATCGCTTATGCGGCATATCATATCAAAGCTTGCAACCCGAATGCAAATATTGTTGTCGCACCTTCCGATCATCTGATTCTGAAAGAGGACATTTTCCTGAAAGATGTGCAGAAAAGCCTCGACTTCGTAAAAGACAACAATGCACTAGTTACGTTAGGCATTAAACCGAGCCGTCCTGAAACAGGCTACGGATATATCCAAAGCAGCGATATCATGCTGGGCGAATTCACGAAAGTGAAAACTTTTACTGAAAAGCCGGATTTGGAACTGGCAAAAGTATTCATGGAGAGCGGCGAGTTTTTCTGGAATTCCGGTCTTTTCGTCTGGAACGTCAACACCATTTTAGAAGCATTCTCCAAATTTCTCCCCGATATTTCCCTCCGTTTCGATTTGGGCAAAGAAAAATTCAACACAGCGGAAGAACGAGATTTCATCGCCGAGAACTTCCCTTACTGCCTGAATATCTCCATCGACTACGGGATCATGGAAAAAGCGGACAACGTATATATGCTTTGTGTTGACTTCGGCTGGGCCGACCTCGGGACATGGGGATCGCTGTTTGACCTGGCGAAGAAAGACGAACAAAACAATGCGCTCCTAAAAAGTGAAGCGATAATGTACGAAAGCAACGGCAATATCGTTGCCCTCGACAATCCGAAACGCCTCACCGTCATACAGGGCATCAATGATTGCATCGTGGCCGAATCCGGCAATGTTCTCCTGATCTGCAAGAAAGAGGACGAACAACGCATCAAACAATTCGTTGCCGATGCACAGATGAAATATGGCAAAGAGTTTAATTAACTGATAATCGCCAATTAATCAGGCATCTGATAATGATCAAAAAAAAATGACAATTGACAATCAAAGGCCTGCCTTTTAGTTGTCAATTGTCATTTTTTATTTCTTTCCACCTGTAAAAAGCCAAATTTGCGATTATATGTGTTTAAACCAAAAGTGTCGAAGTCCGAAACAATGACAGCTTATGCTCACAGATAAATATCCAACTCGAAAAGGAGATAAAATTTACCTATTTGAAAAAAGTTGCATAAACTTGTAAAGGAAGTGATTGAAAAACGAATAAATATATGGCAATTAAATACAATATGGAATTTTACACCCACATCACAATCCCCAAAACCCCATTTACATTTTCCTATACGGTGCAAACGGTTCTGCTTGGTTCCTGCTTTGCCGAGAATATAGGAAAAAAATTGGAGGGAAACAAGTTCAAGACCGATTTGAACCCATTCGGTACGCTTTATAATCCTTCGTCCATAGCCGAAGCGATTCGCATGTTACTTCAGCCGGAACAGTTCACAGGAGATGATCTTTTTCAGCATGAAGGGATTTATCATAGCTTCAGCCATCACAGCCGTTTTTCCTCACCTTCGGAAACGGAATGCTTAGCCAACATCAATAGGCGACTGTTCAGTTCCGCTGACACGATACTGAAAGCCCAACGGATGATCCTTACTTTCGGCACGGCATGGGTCTACAAGCTGAAAAGTTCGGGAAAGGTCGTATCCAATTGCCATAGGCTGCCAGAAAAGATGTTCGACCGACAGTTACTTACCGTAGGAGAAATCGTAGCGGAATGGAAAAGTCTGCTTCTATCGCTTTGGAAACAGAATCCAGAGCTGAAGATACTTTTCACCGTCAGTCCGATCCGCCATTGGAAAGACGGAGCACACGGCAACCAGCTCAGCAAAGCCACCCTCCTGCTAGCCATCGACGCTCTGCAAAAGGAATTCCCGGAACACACCGCCTATTTCCCAGCTTACGAAATCATGATGGACGAATTGAGGGAGTACCGTTTCTATGCCGACGATATGCTGCATCCATCCACCACGGCGATCGAATATATCTGGGAACGGTTCACAGGCAGCATGCTTTCACCTGATTCGCTGTCAATTCTTAAAGAATGGAAGGATATCCAAAAGGCCATTAACCACAAGCCGTTTCAACCGGAAAGCGAAGCCTATAAACGATTCATCTCGCAAACTTTGTTAAAGATGGAACGACTTAACGAGAAATTCCCTTACTTTGATATGACAAATGAAGTCGAAATGATTAAAAAGAAGTTCTAAACTTAATTATAGAGAAAAGAATGGAATATTCAATTAAAGAAATCGCTGGAATAATCGGAGCTGACGCCAAAAAATTACATGATGCTCCTGTCAGTATATTGCTTACCGACAGCCGCCGTCTTTCATTCCCCGAACAAAGTCTATTCTTTGCCCTCCAGACAAAGACCAACGACGGACATAATTATATACAAGGATTATATAAATTACGTGTACGCAACTTCGTAGTCAGCACTTTTTTTCCGGAGTTCGAATCGATGCCTGAAGCAAACTTCCTTGTCGTCAAGGATACACTGAAAGCACTCCAGAAGTTAGCGGCCCATCACCGGAAACGTTTCAATATTCCGGTAATCGGCATTACGGGAAGCAACGGGAAAACGATTGTAAAAGAGTTTCTCTATCAATTATTGCACAACGAGTTCAACATCGTCCGCTCCCCCCGGAGCTACAACTCGCAATTGGGGGTTCCGCTGTCGGTATGGCAGATGAGCGACAAGAATACATTAGGCATCTTCGAAGCAGGCATTTCCCAGCCGGACGAAATGGAACGCCTTCAACCTATCATCGCACCAACCATCGGCGTAATCACAAACATAGGGGAAGCGCATCAGGAGAACTTTATCTCTTCCACGCAGAAATGTCTAGAAAAGCTGACGTTGTTCAACGACTGCGAAGCAATCATCTATGACGGCGACGATGCTTTTATCGCCAACTGCATCGAGTCGGCCTGCCTGTCCCACAAAGCAATCACTTGGAGTCGGACAGACTCGGAAGCCCCTTTGTATATCGAATCGATCAAGAAACTGGATTCCGAAACCATTATCCGCTGCACGCTTTTAGGTTTCGACCGGACATACACGATTCCTTTTACGGACGATGCTTCTATCGAAAACGTCATCCACTGTATGGCCGTGATGTTGTATCTGAAACCGACAAGCGTAAACGATATCGAAAAATTCAAACGCCTCGAACCGGTTGCCATGCGCTTGGACATAAAGCAGGGTATCAACAACTGCCTATTGATAAACGACACCTACAATTCGGATATCAATTCTTTGGATATCGCCCTCGACTTCCAACAGAGCCGCCGCGTAGAGAAGAATTTAAAATGCACACTAATCCTTTCAGACATCCTGCAATCGGGAACGTTGCCGAAGTCTCTTTATAAGAAAGTTGCGGACTTGGTGCGCAGAAAGAAGATCGATCGCATTATCGGTATCGGCCGTGACTTGAAAGAGTACGGAGGTGCTTTCGATATCGAAAAAGAATTTTACCTGACAACGGATGAATTCATCAAGTCTCCGTCTTTCAAAAAGTTCAAAGACGAATTGATCCTGATAAAAGGCTCCCGCCAATTTCATTTCGAACGTATATCCGAGCTGCTGGAAAAGAAAGTGCATGAGACGATCTTGGAAGTGAACCTAGATGCCGTTGTCCATAACTTCAACTATTACCGCTCAAAGCTGAAGCCAGAAACTAAAATGGTCTGCATGGTCAAGGCTTTCGGATACGGAGCCGGTTCCTATGAACTGGCAAAGACACTGCAAGAACATCGTTGCGACTACCTGGCTGTTGCCGTTGCCGACGAAGGAGAAGAACTGCGCAAGGAGGGCATCTCGATCCCGCTTATCGTCATGAATCCGGAATTCAGCAGCTTCAATGTCTTGTTTGAAAACCAGCTGGAGCCGGAAGTGTACAGTTTCCGTCTGCTCGACGCAATGATAAAAGAGACGGAACGCAGGGGCATCACCTCTTATCCGATCCATATCAAGATCGACACGGGAATGCACCGTTTAGGCTTCCAGCCGGAAGATGTACCAGAGGTTTGCCGTCGCCTGAAAGAACAGAGCGGCGTAGTAGCTCGCTCCGTATTCTCGCATCTCGTAGGCAGCGACTCCTATATCTTCGACGATTTCACAAAAAAGCAACTGGATACGTTCACCCGCGTGGCAGCAGAACTGGAAGCCGGGTTGGAATACAAGGTGATCAAGCATATCCTGAACTCGGCCGGAATAGAACGGTTCACCGATTATCAGATGGATATGGTACGTCTCGGCATCGGCCTGTATGGAGTCAGTGCCTCCGGTCAGAAAGGGCTGCGTAACATCAGCACGCTGAAGACGACTATCTTGCAGATACAAAACGTTCCGGCAGGCGATTCCATCGGCTACAGCCGGATGAGCTATGTAAAGCGCGATTCCCGCATCGCGATTATCCCGATCGGTTATGCCGACGGCTTGGACCGTCATTTCAGCAATGGTGGTGGCGAGGTCGTGATTAATGGCCACCGTTGCCCGATCATTGGCAATATCTGTATGGATGCCTGCATGATCGATGTCACTGATACCGACGCACACGAAGGTGACTCCGTCATCATTTTCGGCGAAGAACTCCCTGTCAGCGAACTTTCGGACAAACTAAAGACCATCCCATACGAGATACTTACCTCTATCTCGCCAAGGGTAAAAAGAGTATACTACAGGGAATAAATATCCGGGGGCCCTATCCTATCCCAGACTTGAAGGGGTTTCATGTAAGCGATTGCGTATCTTGCACATTTTTACTATCTTTGTGCCGTAACATATTAAAATAAAAGGCAAGGAGTTCAACCAGTTCTATCACGACTACAGCATCCTGAATGCTGAGAGCCTCTGCACCGATACCGGCGTACTGCTGAGTCATAATTTATTGAAAGGCAAGCGAGGCATTATATTCGGTGCGCTGAATGACATGTCCATCGCCTGGAAGGTGGCTGAAAAAGCCGTAGAAGAAGGAGCAACGATCACACTGAGCAATACACCTATCGCCGTTCGTATGGGACAGGTGGATGCTCTGGCTGAGAAGTTGCACGCCGAAGTTATTCCGGCGGATGCTACGAGCGTGGAAGATTTGGAAACAGTTTTCTCTAAATCAGTAGAAATATTAGGGGGTAAGATAGATTTCGTTTTACATTCCATCGGCATGAGCCCGAACGTGCGCAAGAAGCGTACTTACGATGATTTGGACTACAGCATGTTGGAAAAGACACTGGATATCTCCGCAATCTCTTTTCACAAGATGTTGCAGGTTGCCAAAAAGCAGGATGCCATTGCCGAATACGGTTCAGTGATCGCCCTCTCATATGTGGCAGCACAACGTACATTCTTCGGATATAACGACATGGCAGATGCCAAGAGCCTACTGGAATCCATTGCCCGCAGTTTCGGCTACATCTATGGCCGTGAAAAGAACGTGCGTATCAATACCATTTCCCAGTCACCGACATTGACTACAGCCGGTAGTGGCGTGAAAGGCATGGATCATTTGATGGATTTCGCCGAAAAAATGAGCCCGCTGGGCAATGCCACAGCCGACGAATGTGCAGACTATTGCGTTATGATGTTCTCCGACCTCACCCGCAAAGTCACAATGCAGAACCTCTACCACGACGGTGGCTTCTCAAGCATGGGTATGAGCCTTCGTGCCATGAACCAGTACAGCAAAGGTCTGGAAGAATATACCGACGAAAACGGACACATCATTTACGGTTAAGACGTAAATCAGGTGAAAGCGGAAAGGTGAAAGTGGAAAGTTTACTTCGTGTTTTCTCAAACTTTCAGCTTTCAACTTTCAATTTTCAACTCATAACGCTATGCTCGTAAAAATATACCCCGAAAACCCCAATCTCAGGGAGATAGACAAGGTGGTCAATATCATGCGCGACGGTGGCCTCGTGATTTACCCGACCGACACCGTTTATGCCATCGGTTGTGACGCGTTGAATGTGCGTGCAGTCGAAAAGATCTGCCAGCTGAAAGGCGTCAACCCGCAGAAAAGTAACCTGTCCATTATCTGTTATGATCTTTCCAATCTGAGCGAATACGCCAAAGTGAGCAACGCTGCTTTCAAGTTGATGAAGAAAAACCTACCGGGCGCCTTTACCTTCATCTTGCCGACCAGCAGTGAGCTACCAAAAATCTACAAGAACAGAAAAGAGGTAGGGATCCGCGTGCCGGACAATAATATCATCCGTACACTTGTACGGGAACTCGGAAATCCGATTTTGACCATGTCTTTGCATGACAAAGACGAGATCATCGAATACAGTACCGACCCCGAACTGATCGAGGAGAAGTATGAAAACCTAGTGGACATCGTCATCGACGGCGGTTACGGAGGTACGGAAGCCTCGACCGTCATTAACTGCACAACAGACGACTTTGAAATCATCCGCCAAGGAAAAGGAGAATTAATCTATTAAGCAAACAAGACAAGATGAACTGGAATCAATTACTCTCCGGCAAACGTTTCGGAATGGAAGAATATCACGAACGCAAACATGAACGCACCGATTTTCAGCGAGACTACGACCGCCTGATCTTTTCCTCCCCTTTCCGCCGTTTACAGAACAAGACTCAGGTATTCCCCCTACCGGGCAGTATATTCGTGCACAACCGTTTGACACATAGCTTAGAGGTCTCCTGTGTAGGACGCTCATTAGGCAACAATGTCGCCAAAAGCCTGATGCTGAAATATCCCGACGGAAGCGTCAATTTCCCGGAAATAGGTTCCATCGTCTCAGCCGCCTGTCTTGCCCACGACATGGGCAACCCGCCATTCGGACATTCAGGAGAACGGGCGATCTCCGCTTACTTTGCTGAAGGTAACGGAAAAAAGTTACAGGAAAAGATTCTCAACGAAGGAGGGCGCTATGAAGACTTTCTTCATTTCGAAGGGAATGCGAACGCCATGCGTCTGCTCACCCACCAGTTCATCGGGCGCCGCAAAGGGGGCTTTGCCTTGACATACAGTACGCTTGCATCTATCATCAAATATCCGTATTCTTCCGTTTACGCAGGGAAGAAAGGAAAATTCGGTTTCTTCCAGTCGGAAGAAGAGGCTTACCTGCGCATTGCCAACGAATTAGGCATTAGCCGGAACCCGGAAGACGCAAATAGGTTCGTCCGCTATCCGCTTGTTTATTTGGTGGAAGCAGCTGACGACATCTGCTACCAGATCATGGATATCGAGGATGCCTACAAACTGCATATCCTAACAACGGAAGAAGCCATCCGGTTGCTCCTCAATTTTTTCGAAGGGGAACGCCTCGACCATATTGTCCGTGTCATGAAGATGGTAGACGATACCAACGAGCAGATCGCCTACTTACGTTCCTGTATCATCGGCCTCTTGGTTGACGAATGTTCCCGCATCTTCCTCGAAAACGAAGAGGACATCCTCAGCGGAACATACAACACTCCGCTTATCGATAACATTTGCGATCAGGCAAAAGCCGCATACGACACCTGCTCAAAAACCGCTTACAAAAAGATATACCGCGCCAAAGAAGTTTTAGACATTGAACTAGCAGGTTACCATATCTTCAGTCATTTGATCGACACGCTGACAGAAGCTGTCATGAACCAAAATCATGCCTACAGCAAACTTCTGTTACAACGCATCCCGGAACAGTATGACACGGATGCACCAACTGTCTACGGTAAAGTACAATGCGTCCTCGATTATATCTCCGGCATGACAGATGTATATGCATTGGATTTATACCGCAAGATCACAGGGATGAGCTTGCCGGCAGTCTAATATTCTTCCCTATACTTGCTCTCCTGCTTATCATCCAGAATGCTCAGGTAGCTTTTATATCGCGATTCGCTGATGCAATGTTCTTCTACGGCACGCAACACGGCACAGCCCGGCTCGTGGCGATGAGAGCAGTTGTTGAATCTGCAATCGGCAGAGAATTTGAATATTTCCGGGAAGTAATGTGCGATTTCCGCACCTTCCATTTCGATCGTACCAAAACCTTTGATACCCGGAGTGTCAATCAGGTAACCACCATCCAACAAAGGAATCATCTCAGAAAAGGTGGTAGTATGCATTCCCTTGTTATGGTATTCGGAGATATCGCCGGTACGGAGATTGACACCTGGGACCAGTTTATTGATAATAGTTGATTTCCCCACACCTGAATGACCCGACAATAAAGTGATTCTCCCTTTAAGATCTTCTTTCAACACATCCAAGCCCTCTTCGGTACGGGCACAAAGCATAGAGCAAGGATAGCCGATCGTCGTATACAGATTGACCAAATCGTCCAACAATTCCCGGTCACCGCCATGATAGCGATCTATTTTGTTGAAGACTAACTTCACCGGCACACGATAGGCCTCGGCTGTAGCAAGAAAACGGTCGATAAAAACGGTAGTGGTAATCGGATAGTTGACTGTCACGATCAACATCGCCTGGTCTACATTCGCGGCGATAATATGCGACTGCTTGGAAAGATTGGAAGCGCGGCGGATGATGTAATTCTTCCGGTCTTCGATCTTGGTGATGAAGGCGGTCCCTTCGGCATTGATATCGATATCGACCCGGTCTCCGACCGCAACAGGATTGGTGGTACGGATTTCTTTCAGGCGGAAATTCCCTTTGATCTTACTTTCTATATCGCGACCATCATCGGTGCGTACAGTATACCAGCTACCCGTATTCTTAATAACCAATCCCCTCATGTTAATTGAAAGTTGAAAGTTGAAAGTTGAAAGAAAGGAGGAAAGGAGGAAAGGAAGGATCTATTCCGTCACTTTCAACTCTCAACTTTCAACTTTCAACTCGTTATACCGTCATTATTTCTTTTTCTTTTGCAGCGTAGAGTTCATCTACTTTCTTGATATACTTGTCATGGACCTTCTGAACTTCTGCTTCCGCATCTTTCTCGACATCCTCAGGAGTTCCGTCAGTCTTAATGCTCTTCTTCAATTGCTCGATCGCATCACGGCGAGCGTTACGAATACTGATTTTAGCAGTTTCCGCTTCCTGCTTAGACTGTTTAGCCAACAGACGACGACGTTCTTCCGTCAGAGGAGGAATACCCAAACGAATCACTTCACCATTGTTTTCAGGAGTGATACCGACTTCGGAATCCATAATTCCTTTTTCAATATCCTTTATAATCTTCTTCTCCCAAGGAGTGATCATGATCGTTCTTGCATCCGGAACAGTTACGGTAGCTACATTTGTCAAAGGGACAGGAGCACCGTAATACATGACTCTCACACAATCCAAAATTTTCGGATTCGCCTTTCCGGCACGGATATGAGACAACTGTTCGTCCAAATATTCAATTGCGAAAGTCATCTTCTCTTCTGCCGCCTTTACATACTGCTTTATATCTGCCATAAGTGATTGTATATTTTTGTTTTCTTTGTTATTAGGCAAACAAAAATAGTAAAGTTTTTCTTTTTGGCAAACTGTTTATAGAAATATGTTATTCCCGAACTGCCGGGACTACCTCAACTTCGTAAAAAGGAAGAGCAGATAAAACACTCCAACTACCAAGACCAACAAGGCACCTGTCTGCGAATGAAGGGCATCAGAAGCAAAGCACATCAAGAGGGGAAAAACAGTTCCACCGAAAAGCCCCATAATCATCAAGCCGGATACTTCGTTTTGCCGTTGAGGCATCGACAACAAAGCCTGGGAGAAAAGGATAGAGAAGACGTTTGAATTGCCATATCCGACCAAAGCAATGCTGACATATAGCAGGACCTTACTGTCAAACAAAAGGAAACCTGCCATCGAAGCAACCATCAGTACGACACTGACGACAAAAAACTTCTTCGCCGCCCAATGAGCTAAGACCAACGAACCGGTCAGGCAACCGATCGTACGAAAAATGAAATAGAGGCTCGTTGCAAATGCCGCCGCATGTATATCCACCCCCAACCTTTCCATCAGGATCTTTGGGGCGGTAGTATTCGTACCAACATCTATGCCGACATGGCACATGATACCTACAAACATCAACAAGATAAACGGGTTACCCAACAAGGCTATGCATTCGGCAAATGTGAACGGTCTACCTTCCGGCGCCTCTTCCTTAATAGAAGCCGCCCCCAACAGTAAAATTGCCACAATCGCTATTGCCATATAGACCGGGAACAGTACACGCCAGCCCAATCCCAGCGAAGGGATCGCCGCCGTCGCCCCCCACATGGCGATATAAGGTGCCAGAAAAGAAGCGATCGCCTTGACAAACTGCCCGAAAGTCAAACTACTCGCCAACTTATCTTCAGTAATAATATTAGAGAGAAGCGGGTTCAGAGAGGTCTGCATCAAAGCATTCCCGATCCCTAATAAAGAAAAAGAGACCAACATCACCATATAGCCATCGCCGAAACATGGGATCAGCAACGACACGAAGGTAACGACTAGGCTCAGCATGACCGTCTTTTTCCGCCCGATCTTATTCATCAACATTCCCGTCGGGACGGAAAAGATCAGAAACCAGAAGAACACTAAAGAAGGAAAGATATTCGCTTCGGAATCCGTCAATCCTAAATCCAACTTCACATAGTTGGAGGCAATTCCTACCAAATCCACAAATCCCATCGTGAAGAAAACTAACATCACTGGGATCAGCCTTATATACAAGCTTTTCTCTTTCATAATCAGTCTTTATATAGGATAAGCAGGCCATGCACCCTCTTTCGTACAAACAAAAGCTGCTGTCCCGACAGCTGTTTGATGGGCTTCGTGCAAGGATTTACCGGCTAATATAGAATAAACGAATGCTCCAGAGAAAGAATCTCCCGCCCCGACCGTATCAGCCACCTCGACTTTGGGAGTAAGAATCGTCGACTTGTCGGCAGCCGTATAGACAGAACTGTAGCGACTGCCGGCAGTCAAAATCATATAGCGCAGGCTGTAACGCTCAACCAATTGGCGGCAAGCTGTATCTTCATCCTCCGAAAGGGAGAACATTTCACGTATCAGGTCGAGTTCCTCGTCATTGATCTTAAATACATTCGCCTCTTCCAGCAGACTGGCAATCAACTCCTTCGAGTAGTAAGACTGGCGGATATTGATATCGAAAAACCGAAGCGCCTCTTTACGGGCATAGGAAAGTAACGCATGAATCGTCGCACGCGATTCGGACGAACGCTGCGCCAACGTACCGAAGCAGATGGCATCCGCTTCTTTCACCAGATCGATGGCTTCCTGAGTCAAAGGTATATGATCCCAGGCAACACCGTCTATAATCGTATAGGTCGGGATACCGTCTTTCAACTCCACCATCACGCTTCCGGTAGGATATTCGACTGTCCCCAGCAAATGGCAGATACCGTTCTTATCCAATTCCTGGACGATCTCCGTCCCAAACACGTCATTCCCGACCGCGCTAATCGCATACCCTTCGGCCCCCAATTGGGTAGCATGGTATACAAAATTGATCGGAGCGCCTCCGGCACGCTTCCCCGTTGGCAACACATCCCAAAGGAGTTCGCCTATACCGACAACAACAGGTTTACTATCTTTCATTAATTTACTTATTTTATATTTTCTAAATTACTCCCAGATGGATCGGAACGTGTATACTTCCATTTCTTTTACTTCGATATTATTTCCAAAAAAATGAAATCCTTCCCTGTTTTTCAAGTCCGGCCGACGCTCCATCGAATAAGAATAAGCCCCATCATCAATATAAACTTCAATAGAAGTTTTATCCAAGATAATATCGGCCGCGATTTCCATGCTTGTCATGTCCTCGGGCGAATAGAACACACCATTGATCCGATTGTAATTCATATCGTAATCCAGTAATGACTGCCCGAACAGGTTCAGGCCGGCATTCGTGGCATGAGACAATTTGAAGGTTGTACGGATACGCAATGTACTTGCATCCTTATACTGCCGAAGCAGTTCATCAGCTTTATCTGCCGTCAGCGCTCTCCACTTTCCGACTGAGGTCTGCAAGCGGTCAAGTTCGTCGATCGGTTTACTAAACAGGCGAATGCCGTCTTTCGTCGTTCTCAAAGACAACTCCGTCGGGAATAACATCATCCCATTAAAAGGCATTCCCGGATGAGAGATACGCCCCCAACCGATCTGAATACGACGGCCATCCGACTCAGGTATATTCGTAAACGTCTGGGCAGCATAGATAGAACCAGTCGAATAGTAATATTTGCCGGATTCAGGTGTAAATTTCTTTCCGTCAAACACACCCAACATATAAGTCCCGGAAGCACCATACATCACCCATTTAGTATTGTCCTTATTCCCATCGACAGGGAGTTCGAACAATTCAGGACACTCCCAAAAACCGGTAATATGGCTTTCGAATGTCCAGTCTTTCAAGTTGTCAGAGTTGTATATGGAATGTCCATCGCGCTCATTCAGCACCATGACCCATTTACCTGATGGTTTATGCCAAAAGACTTTCGGATCACGAGTATCCTTACTGTTCCATTTGGCCTTAGAATCGATCACCGGATTGCCCTTATATTTTGTCCAAGTGCGTCCTTTATCCAGGCTATAGGCTATACATTGCACCTGCTTTTCCGGGTTGTCAGCTGTATAAATAGCCACCATCGCCGGAATACCATTCTTTCCGAAGCCGGAAGTATTATCATAGTCGATCACTGCCGAACCGGAAAACACCGTACCGTGTTCGTCGGGATACAGGGCGATCGGTAGCTCTTCCCAATGTATCAAATCATTGCTTACTGCATGCCCCCAATGCATATTCCCCCAGTCGCGTTCATACGGATTATGTTGGTAGAACAAGTGATATTCACCGTCATAATACAGCAATCCATTAGGATCGTTGTTCCATCCTCTACGTTGAGTATAGTGGATTTGCGGACGGTTGGTTTCTTTATACAAGCTATCTTGCCCGGTTATTTCATCCGCTTGATAAATCTTGTTTATACCTGTTTTATTCCCTGTATAAGATATTTTTATCTCTTTATTCTTCAAGGCAGACATATCGCAAAACACCCAATAGTCCGGTTTTCCCGAGGCCAAACGAATCTCAAACACCCGCTCTTGCCACCCTCCCACATCAAATGTCATCAGAGCCCGGTCTACCTGATGCGAAACCGGCAGATTGAGGTATCTCTTCGTTATTTTCATTGTCAGGTCTTGCGCACTCAAGGTGAAGATACAACCCACCAGGGCACTCGCAAGCACCTCTATACGTTTGTTATTCATTTCAGCATTAATTATGCACCAGCGTTCCGATGTTTTCACCGCTCATCACCTTTTTCAGATTACCGTTGGTGTCCATGTCGAAGACGATGATCGGAAGATTGTTTTCCTTACACATCGTGGTGGCTGTCAGGTCCATCACCTTGAGGCCGCGCGTATAGATTTCGTCGTAGGTGATGTCCGAGAACTTGGTAGCAGTCGGATCCTTTTCCGGATCGGCAGTATAGATACCATCTACACGGGTTCCTTTCAGCATCACATCCGCTTCGATCTCGATACCACGCAGGGAAGAACCTGTGTCAGTCGTAAAAAACGGATTGCCAGTACCGCCCGACATAATCACAACATGGCCCTGTTCAAGCAATTCGATCGCACGCCATTTGTTATAAAACTCGCCGATCGGTTCCATACGGATAGCAGTCAGCACTTTGGCTTTCACGCCCTGAGCGACGAGGGCAGAACTCAAGGCCAAACTGTTGATGACCGTTGCCAGCATCCCCATCTGGTCGCCTTTCACACGGTCGAAGCCTTTGGAAGCCCCGCTCAGGCCGCGAAAGATGTTGCCGCCACCAATCACAATTCCAATCTGGACACCCATTTCGGCAATTTCCTTGATCTGCGTCGCATATTCGTTCAGACGAACTTCGTCTATACCATATTGTTTACCTCCCATAAGCGATTCTCCGCTTAATTTCAACAGGATACGTTTGTACTGAGCCATATTGTCTTGATTTATTTGATTGTTATACCCACAAAAATACAGTATTTCAATGACCCAGCAATAGCAGTCCTTTATTTTAGTAAAACATTTTAACGAGACTGTACACCCACTGTAACAATTTTGTAACATCCCCCTTCTACCTTTGTCTGTAAAAAAGAGAAACACACACTTATATTACTTATTTTGAAGACGTGAAGAAATCACCAAGACCTTATTCCTAACTTTTATACGGCAATCCTCTTTCAGCGGAAAGAAACGGGTTGCCGTATATTTTCCCGCAATACCTATAAATACTTTAAAAACCGAAACAATACGGATTTACCTCTTGTTTTGAATAAACAAAACTAAAGTAGTAATCATTTAAAAACGTAATGGTATGAAAGATTTATTAATCGGTATGGTAGTCGGAGTTGTCACAGGTTATGTACTCCGCAAAATGGAAGATGATGGAAAATTCCGTTGCCTCCACGCAAACCTCCACCACCTCGCTTCAAAGGCAAAAGAAGAAGCGATGAACCTGAAAGACGCAGGCTTGGACAAAGTAGAATATGTTGCCGACCGCGTTCATCAGGTTGCAGAGCAGGAAAAGAGCAAAAAATAAAATAGTCGAAACAAAATCCTGCTCACTAATTCAGACATAGTTTGAGAAAGGTGTGTCAAATATCGGTATTCATGGGACACAAACAACGAAGACGAGCGCAGATCAACGCAGATATTATTAATTATCAGCAAAATAAACCTACGTCTATCTGTGTATTCTGCGTCATCTGCGTCCAGTGATATCAAATTGGCACACCTTCCTCGAATTATCGTGACAGACGTGTTTTACTAACGCGCCTCTCCATTTTATCAGAGTTTATCCTTTAAATATTTTCCCGTATAAGATGCCTCGCACATGGCCACCTCCTCCGGCGTTCCGGTGCAAACCAGATTTCCTCCGGCATTCCCACCTTCGGGGCCGAGATCTACCAGATAGTCGGCACATTTGATGACATCCATGTTATG
>OHAH01001138.1_pt1 | contig 18434 bp, 17 predicted proteins | sample 1577071 | NCBI WGS metagenome assembly OHAH01 (sample SAMEA3541520, study PRJEB24748) | human gut metagenome | biome: human gut; feature: human-associated habitat; material: faeces | place: China | collected 2012 | reverse complement strand
GCCCCAGCGGGGCTTGAAAAAACAACAGGAAACATACTTATAACGACGGGTTCAAAGGAAATTGCAAAGTTTTCGGTTGTTGCGGACAGAGCGTTTGCACGCGTACTGCCGTCGGAGGAATCGCTGGAGCTGTGTAAAAATGCAGGTTTCAAGATGAAAAATATTATTTGTATGCAAGGCCCGTTTTCAAAAGCGTTTAACAGTGCGTTGATTCGTGAGCTTGACATTAGGTATCTCGTCACAAAATGTACGGGAAAAAACGGCGGTTTCACGGAAAAAACAGAGGCGGCAAAGGAAAACGGTGTTGAGTGTATTATAATTAAAAGACCGACCGATGAAAGCGGAATGACGGTTTCTGAGGTTGAAAAAATGATTTTGGAGTGGTTGTAATATGAACATTTTTATAGTCGGTGTCGGAATGGGGGACACTAAATATTTAACGAAAATTGCAGAAGAAAAAATAAAAAATGCTGATATTATAATCGGTGCAAAACGTGTTGCCGAGCCGTATGTCAACGAGAAAAAAGTTTTTTTTGAGTATGAAACGGATAAAATTAAAAAGATTTTAGAAGAAAATACGCCCATCGGGAGGCAGCAGAGCAGAGCGAGCCCTAAAATTTTTCGGGTGATACGTCATTTTTCAGCGGTGCGAAAAATTTAAAAGCGGAATTTCCTAATGCCGAAATTTTTGCAGGTATAAGCTGTGTGTCGTATTTTTGCGCTAAAATAGGTATGGCGTATGACGACATGAACATTGTAAGTATGCACGGCAGAAATTGCAATATTGTGAGTGAAGTCAGAGAGAATGAGAAAACATTTGTGCTTTTGGGTAAAAATCCTTGCGATAAATTGTGCCGATACGGTTTTGAAAATGCCGAAGTTTATATCGGAGAAAATTTGTCATATGAAAATGAAAAAATACTTCATGGAAAAGCAAAAGATTTTAGGGACACTAAATTAGATTCGCTCAGTGTGGCGGTAATAATCAATAATGAATATGACAAATGCACAAAAATCGGAATTAACGACAGCAAATTCGTGATGGGCAACGCACCCATGACAAAAAGCGAAGTGAGAGCGGTAAGCATATCAAAGCTTGAAATCAAATATGACGATATATGTTACGATATAGGTGCGGGAACAGGCTCTGTAAGCATTGAAATGGCTCTGCTATGCGGAAAAGGCAAGGTATATGCGATTGAAAAAAAAGCGGAGGCAGCTGAATTGATAAAACAAAATGCACTTAAATTTCATGCCGATAATATTGAAATAATTTGTGCGGACGCACCGAACGGTATGGACGGATTACCGAAAGCGGACAAGGTGTTTATAGGCGGTTCGTCGGGAAATTTGTATGAAATAATAGAAAAGTGCGATTGCAAAAAAGTGGTCGTGAACGCAATAACTCTTGAAACTTTATCGCTCGCACAAGAAAGTTTTGAAAAACTCGGGTATGAATATGCGGTGACGCAAATCTGTGCGTCAAGAGGAAGAAAGGTCGGCGGATACAATATGATGACGGCACAAAATCCCGTTTTCATAATCTGCGGTGAAAAATTATGAGAAGAATTATGATTGTCGGCACAAACAGCGGCTGCGGAAAAACAACTGTGACTTGTGCGGTGCTTCAAGCACTGGTAAACAGAAAAATTAATGTTTCGTCTTTTAAATGCGGTCCGGATTATATTGACCCAATGTTTCACAAAACGGTTATCGGAACGGCGGCATACAACCTTGACACATACCTTATGAGCAATGATGCTGTGAATTATTTGCTGAATAAAAACAGCGGTGATATTGCGGTTATTGAGGGCGTTATGGGCTTTTATGACGGCTTTTCTTTTACGGAAAAGGGAAGTACGCACGAGCTTTCGGAGATTACCGATACAGATGTTATTCTTGTTGTAAACTGCCGTGGTATGAGCCTCTCGGCTATGGCTTTGGTGAAGGGATTTAAGGAGTTTAGGAAAAATAATATTAAGGGCGTTATTTTTAATAATCTGTCCGAGAAACTGTACGGTAATTTGGCGGAGAAATGTCGAAAAATCGGCTTAACTCCTTTAGGCTTTTTGCCGAATATCAAAGATGTGCAGATAAGCAGCAGGCATTTGGGACTGGTCACCGCAGTGGAAATTGACGGTATAAAGGACAAAATGAATTTACTTGCCGATTACGCCGAAAAATACATTGACATAGACAAGATTTTAGAAATATCAGAAAACGATAGGGACACTAAATTTGCATCGCCTGAAATTACAAAAAAATATAACGTAAAAATTGCGGTTGCGTATGACAGAGCATTTTGTTTTTATTATGAGGATAATCTCAATTTACTCAGTGAAATGGGTGCGGAGATTGTTAAGTTCAGTCCGCTTGAAAATGAGAACGTACCGCAGTGCGACGGATTGATTTTGGGCGGCGGTTATCCCGAACTGTATGCGGATATTCTTGAGAAAAATACGGGGACACTAAATTCTGTTAAAGAGTGTGTTGAAAGCGGTGTACCGTGTATTGCGGAATGCGGAGGGTTTATGTATCTTCACGAGATTATGGAGGATAGCGATAAAAACGAACACGGTATGGTCGGCATAATCAAAGGAAAGTGCAGAAAAACAGACCGTTTGCAACGCTTCGGATATATGGAAATGACGGCAAACAGAGATAATATTTTATGCAAAAAAGGTGACAAAATCCGTGCGCGGGAGTTTCATTATTTTGACAGTGACTGTAACGGAAACGGTTTTACGGCTGTTAAAAATGATAAACAATGGGAATGTGTGAATGTTGATAAAAACTTATTTGCAGGTTTTCCGCACTTGCACTTTTTTGCAAATATAAATTTTGCCGAAAACTTTATGAAAAGCTGTGAGGAATACAAATGTACAAAATCAGAAAATTAGATGAACAAGCAATAGAAAATGCGGAAAAGAAATGGAACTCAATAGCAAAACCATTGCACAGTCTTGGTGTATTTGAGGATATTGTAAAAAATATTGCGGGTATTCAAGGGACGCAAAACATAGACATAAAAAAGAGATGTGTACTTGTCATGTGTGCCGATAACGGCGTTGTGTGCGAGGGAGTAACTCAGACAGGGCAGGAAGTTACGGCGGTTGTGACGGAAAACTTTGCAAAGGGTGCAACAAGCGTGTGTGCTATGGCAAGAAATATCGGTGCGGACGTTGTACCGATTGACGTGGGAGTGGCGCGTGACGTTGACGGCGTGGTAAACAAAAAAATATCGTACGGCACAAAAAATATGTTACACGAAAAAGCAATGACGTATGAGCAAGCCAAAGAGGCGGTGCAAGTGGGAATTGACTGCGTAAAAGAACTTAGCGAAAAAGGCTATAAAATCATTGTGACCGGTGAAATGGGAATCGGAAACACGACTACAAGCTCGGCGGTTGCAAGCGTTTTGCTTGACAGAAAAGCAGAGGACGTAACCGGCAGAGGTGCGGGACTGACAAGCGGTGCATTGGAGAGAAAAATTGAGGTTATAAAAAAGTCGATTGAGCTTCACAAACCTGATAAAAACGATATTTTTGACGTGCTTTCAAAGGTCGGCGGTTATGATATTGCCGCTTTGACGGGGGCGTTTATCGGCGGTGCTATGTACGGCGTTGCAATGGTTATTGACGGATTTATTTCGTCGGTTGCGGCACTTTGTGCGGAAAAGTTATGTCCGAAATGCAGTGATTTTATGATTGCGTCACACGTTTCAAAAGAAAGCTGTACGGCTGATATTTTGAAATTACTCGGCAAGAAAGCACCGATAAATGCGGATATGTGCTTGGGCGAGGGGACAGGCGGAATGGTTATGCTTACCGCACTTGATACCGCACTTTGCGTATATAACGAAATGTCTACTTTTGACGATATTAACGTTGAAAGCTATAAGGAGCTTAAATAATGTTTATACTTGTAACAGGCGGAAGCGGAAGCGGAAAGTCTGAATTTGCCGAAAATATTGCAATGAAATTGGGCGGTAAAATGCTGTACGTTGCAACGATGAAACCATATGATGACGAATGTTTAAAACGTATCGAACGTCACAGAAAAATGCGTGATGGCAAAGGATTTAGAACGGTTGAATGTTATACTGATTTATCCGAAATAACGGAAAGTGCCGATACAATTCTTTTGGAATGTATGTCGAATTTAACCGCAAACGTGATGTTTTCGGATAATAATGATAATGCTTTTGAAAAAATTATTGACGGAATTTTGAATTTAAAGAGTGAAAATATTGTTATTGTCACAAATGAAATATCTTCGGACGGCATTGAATATGGCGGGGACACTAAAATGTATATCAGCCTTTTAGGCAGAATAAACAGTGCATTGTCAAAACGTGCCGATAAAGTGTATGAGGTCGTTTACGGAATACCGATTGAAATTAAAAGGGGACAGTAAAATGAACATAATTAAATCAATATGCGTAGCATTTTCGATGTATTCAAAAATTCCTATGCCGAGAGTGGAGTGGAACGAAAAAAATATGAAATACGCAATGTGCTTTTTTCCGCTTGTCGGTGCAGTAATCGGCGGACTTATGTTACTTGTACGATTTCTGTGCGGTAGATTTGGTTTTAACACAAGCGTTTATGCAGTTGTGATGACAGCTTTGCCGGTGCTTGTTTCGGGCGGAATACATACGGACGGATTTATTGACACCGTTGATGCACTTTCGTCATACGGTGACAAAGAGAAAAAACTCGAAATTTTAAAAGATCCGCATACGGGCGCATTTGCGATAATCGGTGCGGTAATGTATTATCTGTTGTTTTTCGGATTTATGACGGAGATATGGGATATAAAAGCTACCATAGCGGTGAGTGTAGGCTTTGTTTTATCACGTTCGCTGAGCGGATTGGCAATCGGCATTTTTAAATGTGCAAAAAACAGCGGACTTCTTTACACATTTAAGAGTGCCGCACACAAAAAAACGATTGTGACTGTTATGATTTTGTATATTACTTTGTGCGTTGCGGTGCTTTGTTTTACGGGCGTGTACGGACTCGGTACGATATGTGCGGCGGTGATTTCGTTTTTGTGGTACAGACACGTTGCATACAGTAAATTCGGCGGAATAACAGGCGATATTGCGGGATATTTTGTATGTATATGCGAGGTTTTGTGTGTGATTGTCGGAGGTGTATTATGCGTTTTGTTATAGGCGGTGCGAACGGCGGAAAGCGTGATTTTGTAAGAGAAAATTATGGTGTTGATGAAATTTTACTTGCCGATTATGACAGTGTTTTGACTGCAAAGGCGGTTTATGATTTTTATATTTTTATAAAAAAATTGATGGCTGACGGCAAAGATATTATTGCGGTTATTGACGAGATTTTGGAGAAAAATCACGATATAACGATTATTTCCACCGAAATCGGTTACGGCGTTGTTCCTATGGATAAATGTGACAGAGAATGGCGCGAAGCAGTCGGAAGAACGTGCTGTTATATCGCGAAAAAAGCGGACGAAGTCGTGCGAGTTGTATGCGGAGTGGGGAACAGAATTAAATGAAGATAATACTTATACGTCATGGTATGACGGAGGGAAATTTAAAGCGAAGATATATCGGAACAACGAACGAAGATTTAATAAATACCGACTGTCTGAAAGGCGATTATCCTAAGTGTGAGAGGGTTGTTGTCAGTCCGCTGAAACGATGTATTCAAACGGCGGAATTTATATATCCGAATGTGGATATTGAAATTTGCGATAAACTCAAGGAATGTGATTTCGGCGATTTTGAGAATAAATCATACGAGGATTTAAAAGACAATCCCGATTATCAAAAGTGGCTTGACAGCAACGGTGAATTGCCGTTTCCGAACGGCGAGACACACGAAGAATTTAAAAATCGCTGCAAAGACGGATTTTTTGAGAGCCTTACGGAGCGTGATACGGCGTTTGTAATTCACGGAGGAAGTATTATGGCGATTATGCAGAAACTTTTTGGAGGTAATTTTTATGATTATCAGGTCAAAAACGGCTGCGGATATGAATTTGAAATGAGAAACGGAGAGATAGTTGATGATTATAGCCCAATCGGCTGCGGTTAGTATAGGTTTTGTGCTTGACGCAATATTCGGCGACCCCGATTTTAAACTGCACCCAATTCGACTTATAGGTTATTTGATTTCGTTTTTGGAAAAGGTTATGAGAAGAATTTTCACGAAACACGAAAGGCTCGGCGGTGCGGTTATGGCGATATGCGTGCTTATTATATGTGGCGGTGTACCGTTTGCGATTTTGTTTTTTGCATACAGATTAAATTACTTTTTCGGTATTGCGATTGAAAGCGTTATATGTTATTTTATGCTTGCGGCGAAGTCATTGAAACAAGCAGGTATGAGTGTGTATAAACCGCTCAAAAACGGTGACGTTGACGGCGCACGAAAAAGCGTTTCTATGATTGTCGGACGTGATACGGAAAGTCTTGATGACATTGGGATAACGAAAGCGGCTGTTGAAACTGTTGCGGAAAATACGTCTGACGGAGTTATTGCACCGCTCATATATATGTCAATCGGCGGAGGTGTGTTGGGTTGCGTTTATAAGGCGATTAACACGATGGATTCAATGGTTGGTTACAAGAACGACAGGTACATAAATTTCGGCAGATTTGCCGCAAAGATTGACGATATTGCAAACTATATACCGTCAAGAATTTCGGCATACCTTATGATTTTTGCATCAAAAATTATGGGCTGCAATTCACGCAATGCGTACAGAATTTTTAAACGCGATTCACGCAATCATGCAAGTCCGAACTCGGCTCAAACGGAATCGGTCGTGGCAGGTGCACTTGAAATTCAGCTTGCGGGTGACGCGTACTATTTCGGTAAGCTGTACAAAAAGCCGTTTATAGGCGACAGCATTAAGTCGATTAAATATGATAATATTACAGATTCGATTAAACTTATGTATATGACGTCCGTAATTTCGGCGGTGCTGTTTGTCGGATTGAAAGTGGCGGTAGGTGTTGTATATGGTATATGAACATGGCGGTGACATTTATAGAAATAAGGTGCGTCTTGACTTTTCGGTGAATACCAATCCGCTCGGAATGAGTGAAAACGTAAAAAAAGCGATTGCGGAAAATATCGAACAGTTCGGTATTTATCCTGACGCAATGTGTATAAATTTACGAAATGCCATTGCGGAAAAAGAGCAGGTCGGCGTAGATAATGTGCTTTGCTCAAACGGTGCGGCGGAAATGATTTTTGCGGTCGTTCGTGCGGTTATGCCGAAAAAAACGCTTTTGTTAGCACCTACATTTTCAGAGTACGAGAGGGCATTAAAAAGCGTGGGTTCGCAAATTTGCTATTACTATTTGAAAGAAGAAAATGATTTTGAACTGCAAGATGATTTTATTGATTATCTTGATGATATTGATATGGTTTTCATATGCAATCCGAATAATCCTGTCGGAAAAATTGCAGATAAAAAAACGGCTCAACATATTGCGGAGGCTTGCGGTGAAAGGGAAATCGTGTGTGTGTTTGACGAGTGCTTTATGGATTTGGCGGACGGATATTCGATGAAAGAAAAAGTACCTGTTATCAAGGCTTTTACGAAAACTTACGCAATGGCAGGATTAAGGCTCGGTTATATGATTGCCGATACTGATTTTGTATGTGACGTGCAAAGACAGCTGCCAATGTGGAATGTATCGGCGGCGGCACAAATCGGCGGAATTACGGCGATTAATGATAATGATTATCTTGAAAAAGGGAAACAAATTATAAGAGAAGAACGTGAATTTTTAATGGGTAAGCTTAAAAATTTGGGCTTTAAAGTATTTAATTCGGACGTGAATTTTATTTTATTTAAAGGCAACGTCGGACTTGACAAGTCACTTTTAAAGCGAGAAATACTGATAAGGAACTGCGGAAATTTTAACGGTCTTGATGAAGGCTTTTACAGAATTACAGTAAAAAAACACGATGAAAACGCGGAATTTATAAGAGAGTTGGGTGATATATGTGGCTAAAGCGATTATGATACAGGGAACAATGTCCAATGCGGGAAAAAGCATTATTGCGGCGGCATTGTGCAGAATTTTTAAGCAGGACGGTTTTAAGGCTGCGCCGTTTAAGTCGCAGAATATGGCGCTCAATTCGTATATCACTGACGAGGGACTTGAAATGGGGCGTGCACAGGTCGTACAGGCAGAGGCGGCAGGCGTAAAGCCGTCTGTTTTGATGAATCCTATTTTACTTAAACCTACCAACGATAAAGGCTCACAAATTATTGTAAACGGTGAAGTTCAGGGCGATATGAATGCGGTGGACTACTTTAAATATAAGAAGAAACTTGTACCCGATATTATGAAAGCGTATAACAAACTGTTGGAAATGTACGATATAATCGTTATTGAGGGTGCGGGAAGTCCTGCGGAAATAAATTTGAAACAGGACGATATTGTCAATATGGGTATGGCGAAAATGGCTGACGCACCTGTTCTGCTTGTCGGTGACATTGACAGGGGCGGTGTTTTTGCACAGCTTTACGGAACTGTTATGTTGCTTGATGATGAGGAAAAGTCGAGAATTAAGGGGACAATTATAAATAAATTCCGCGGTGACGTGGAAATCCTGCGTCCCGGACTTGATATGATTGAAAATCTTACGAATGTACCTGTTGTCGGAGTTGTTCCGTACGGTCATTTTATGATTGACGATGAGGACAGCCTGTCGGAACGTTTTGAAAATAAGACTGTAAATGTGATTGATATTGCGGTTGTACGTTTTCCGCGAATTTCAAACTTTACCGATTTTAATGTGTTTGAATGCATAGACGGTGTGTCGGTAAGGTATGTTAATAATGTGAGTGAAATCGGTAATCCCGATATGATTATACTTCCCGGAAGTAAAAATACTGTTGCCGACCTTTTATGGATGAGGGAAAACGGTATTGAGGCGGCGGTTAAAAAAAGTAAATGCCCTATTTTCGGTATATGTGGCGGTTATCAAATGCTTGGTGAACAAATCACCGATACAGACGGTGTGGAAAACGGCGGAAGTGTTCGCGGTATGGGACTTTTGCCGATGGAAACGGAGTTTAAAACCGAAAAGACAAGAACGATAGTAAACGGTGTTTTTGAAAATATGACGGGGACACTAAAAAGCCTTAACGGCACTGAATTTGAGGGATATGAAATTCATATGGGTAAAAGTGAATTTAGTGTTCCTTGTATGACGAAACTGTCAAACGGCAAACAAGACGGAATTTCACAAGGTGACATTTACGGAAGTTATGTACACGGCATATTTGATAAGTGTGCCGATAAAATTGTCAAGTGTTTGTGTGACAAAAAGGGTATAGACAGTACAAAAATCAAGAGCATTGATATGGCGGAAATGAAAGAACGTGAATATGACAGGCTTGCCGATACGGTGCGTGAAAGTCTTGATATGGACTTGATATACAAAATTCTAAACAAAGAGGTGTAAAAAATGATACACATATATTGCGGTGACGGCAAAGGCAAAACGACCGCGTCAATCGGTCTTGCGGTGCGTTGCGGCGGTTACGGTAAAAAAGTGCTTTTTATGCAGTTTTTAAAAGGTTCGTATACAGGGGAACTTGATGTCTTGGGTAAGTGTGAGAATATAAAGGTTATGCGCTGTGACAAAAACTACGGCTTTTTCAGAAGTATGTCCGACAGTGACAAAGAAAATATCGTGAAATGCCATAACGAAAATTTACAGTATGCACTTGATAATATGAATGAATTTGATATGATAGTGCTTGACGAGATTTTTGCGTCATATAATTATGATTTGGTTGATAAGGCGAGTGTGAGAAATATTGTTGAAAATTACGGCGGCGAGCTTGTTATGACGGGCAGAAACCCTGATGAATGGTTTTGTGAAAGAGCCGACTATATTTCTGAAATTAAAAAGATAAAGCACCCATATGACAAGGGAATTGTTGCAAGAGAGGGGATAGAATATTAATGGAATTTGAAAACGTATTGCCGTCAGAAATCGAAAAGAGGAGTTTTGAAATCATAGAGAGCGAACTTCCGCACGATATAGAAAAAACGATTAAACCGATTGTTAAACGTGTTATTCACACAACCGCCGATTTTGATTATCTTGACAATTTGTGCTTTTCGGAAAACGTGGTTGAGATTATAAAGAACGCGATAAAGAACGGTGCGGATATTGTAACCGACACGCAAATGGCACGTTCGGGAATAAACAAAAAACGTCTTGCGTTATATGGCGGAGAGGTACATTGTTTTATGTCCGACGAGGACGTTGCAAAAGCCGCAAAGGAAAACGGCACTACAAGAGCCGTTGCGAGTATGGAAAAAGCGTCAAAACTTGAAAAAGACGTGATTTTTGCTGTGGGAAATGCACCGACCGCACTTATAGAACTTGATAAACTCATAAAGAACGGTAAAATCAATCCGATTGCGATAATCGGTGTACCTGTCGGCTTTGTGAATGTTGTGCAGGCAAAAGAATTGATTATGACATCGGGTGTGCCGTATATAGTAGCAAGAGGCAGAAAAGGCGGCTCAAATGTGGCCGCCGCAATCTGTAATGCAATTATTTATGATTTAAAAACCGATTGATTTAAGACTGTCTTTAAGTGTTTTTGCACTGTTTCTAAGGCCTTGAAGTTCAATTTCGTTAAAAGGAACGTCAAGTATGCGTTCGACACCGTAACCCGAAACTTGTGTCGGAACGCTGAGTGAAATATCTTCAATTCCGTATTCACCGTTTAAGACGCTTGAAATGGTGAGAACAGAATTTTCACCGCCTGAAATACATTCGACAATTCGTGCAACTGCTGTCGCTATTGCGTAGTAGGTTGCACCTTTTTTTTGTATAATTTCGTATGCGGAGTTTTTAACTTCGCTGTACATCGCTTGTAAATCTTCATCTGTACACTTGCCGTAATGCTCAAAAAAACTTTTTATACTCATACCGGCAATGTTTGTAATGCTCCATGCCGCAACTTCACTGTCACCGTGTTCACCGATAATGTATGTGTGGCAGTAACGTGCATCAATTCCCGTATGTTTGCTGATAAGATATTTCAGTCTTGAAGTGTCAAGAACCGTACCCGAGCCGATAATTTGCTGTTTAGGAAGTCCCGAAAGTTTGTAGGTGACGTATGTCAGAATATCGACAGGGTTTGTGACGGTAAGAAGTATTACGTCTGTCGGCGCGTGCTTCATAACATTTTCAACTATACTTTTAAAAATTTCGGTATTTCGTTTTAACAGGTCAATTCGTGTTTCGCCGACTTTTTGGTTTACCCCTGCTGTTATAACGACTATATCAGCGCCGGCACAGTCTTTCCAATCTCCGCTGTAAACGCTTACAGGCTTTAGAAAAGATGTGCCGTGAGCCATATCAAGAGCGTCACCGTCGGCTTTGTCTTTGTTTACGTCAATCAATACAATTTCTCTGAAAAAACCGTCAAGCATTATTGTGTATGCGGTCGTAGAACCCACAAAACCGGCACCGACTACTACTATTTTTCCTCTTAACATAAAAATTTCCGCCTTTCGTTTTGTGTTATTATTTGCAAGTATGATTAATTATATTCGGATAATTTTGCTTTTCTTAATTTATAAGTATTTCGTAGCGGACGATCATCGGTCGTCCGAAATAAAACATATAGGAAAAAATTTTAATTTTTTTACTATATGAAAATGTTGACAAAACGACAATATAGGAGTAAGATAAGGACATTAAAAATCCTATATCCCATAGGAAAAGTATGAATAACAAAGGGGGCAACGATTATGAGAGAAAATTTGAACAGAAAAAGCATGGTATATAGAAAGATGTGTTGCCGAATGTGTATGGCTCAGAGGTGATAAAAAAATAAATTTTATATTATAGCGAGGTAATGAATTTATGAAAAAGAAAATTTTTAGTATATTATTAACATCAATTTTGGCGGTAACGGTATTTGCAGGCTGCGGAAACAGTGCAGACACAAGTACAGAAAAGTCGGTTACGATAACGAATGTATCATACGACCCTACAAGAGAATTATACAGTGCGTACAACGAACTTTTCGCAGAGCATTGGCAAGGGCAAACAGGACAGGACGTTGAAGTTATACAGTCACACGGCGGCAGCGGTAAGCAAGCACTTGAAGTTGCAAACGGAAACGAGGCAGACGTTGTAACGCTTGCACTTGAATATGACGTAAAGGCAATACAAGACGCAGGACTTATAGAGGACGGCTGGATAAATGAATTTGACAAGGACAGTTCACCTTACACTTCAACAATCGTATTCCTTGTAAGAAAAGGCAATCCGAAAAATATCAAGGATTGGGGCGACCTTGTTAAAGACGGCGTCGGAGTTATAACACCTAATCCGAAAACTTCGGGCGGTGCAAGATGGAATTACCTTGCGGCTTGGGCATATGCCGATAAACTTTACAACGGTGACGAAACACAGATCGAGGCATTTATAAAGAAGTTATACGAAAACGTGCTTGTACTTGATTCGGGAGCAAGAGGTGCTACAACATCATTTGTTGAAAACAATCAAGGCGATGTACTTATCGCTTGGGAAAATGAGGCGTTCCTATCGGTTCAGGAAAATCCCGATGAATATGAAATTGTAACGCCGAGCATAAGCATTTTGGCTCAGCCGTCTGTTGCGGTGGTTGATGAGGTGGTTGACCAAAGAGGTACAAGAGATGTTGCAACGGAATATTTAAGTTATTTATATTCCGATGAGGCACAGAGAATTGCAGGCGACAATTTCTACCGTCCGTCAAACCCTGATATATTAAACGAATATGCAGATACATTTGACCTTAACATAAACCTTGTAACAATACAAGACTTCGGCGGTTGGGACGAAGTACAGAAAAAGCATTTTGATGACGGCGGAGTATTTGACCGCATTTATGAAAAAACAGATAAGTAAAGAAGGAATGTAAATGAAAGCAAAGAAGAAAAGAGTAATACCCGGTTTCGGACTTTCAATGGGCGTGACAATTACAATATTGAGCTTAGTTGTTCTTATACCGTTGGCGGCACTTGTGATTTACACATCAAGAATGCACCTGAGCGATATTATCGAAACAATTACACGTCCGCGTGTTCTTGCAAGTTTTAAGGTAACTTTCCTCACTTCACTTATCGCATCAATAATAAATTCGATCATGGGCATCATACTTGCTTGGGTGCTTGTAAGATATGATTTTCCGTTTAAACGTGTTCTTGACGGAATGATTGAACTTCCGTTCGCACTTCCGACAGCTGTTGCCGGTTTGGCTCTTACAAACCTTACAACAGAAGAAGGACTTATAGGAAAATTATTCGTACCGTTCGGTATAAAAATAGCACATACAAGAATCGGAATTGTAGTGGCGCTTATATTTATCGGCATACCGTTCGTTGTAAGAGCGGTACAGCCTGTACTTGAAAAGCTTGATCCGTCATATGAGGAGGCGGCAGGGGCACTTGGTGCAAACAGAGGAACGATATTTCGTAAAGTAATTTTACCCGAAATAATTCCTCCCGCACTTACAGGCTTTGGCTTGGCACTCGGAAGATGTATAGGAGAATACGGCAGTGTAATTTTTATAGCAGGCAACAAGCCTTATGAAACGGAAATAACACCGCTTATAATTATGTCGGAATTACAGGACTTTGACTATAACAGTGCAACGGCAATAGCACTTGTGATGCTTGCATTCTCATTTGCAATATTGTTTATTGTAAATCTTATTCAGGCGAGAAACACAAAAATATTAAAAGGAGGAAGATAGTATGCAGAAAAATGAAGGCAGTAAGGTTGTTAAATGGATATTGATTGCCGTCAGCGTATTATTCGCATTTGTATTCTTAATTCTTCCGCTTTATACGGTTATATCCGTTGCACTTCGTAACGGTGGAGGAAAATATTTCCGGTACATAACCGATAAAGATACGATAAGCGCGGTAAAGCTTACCGCAAAAGCAACTTTGTCGGCACTTGTTGTAAACACATTCTTCGGACTGTTTGCGGCATGGTTCTTGACAATGTTCCGGTTTAAAGGCAAAAAGGTTTTGACAACTCTTATTGATATTCCGGTAACGGTTTCACCTGTTATAGCAGGTTTGATATTCATATTGGTATTCGGCAGACAAAGCGTGCTTTATCCTTATTTACAGCAAGCCGGTATAAAAGTAGTGTTTGCCGTACCGGGAATTATATTGGCAACGATATTTGTAACGTTTCCGTTTATATCAAGAGAAATTATACCGATACTTGAGGAACAGGGCACAGAGGAAGAAGCGGCGGCACTTATGGGTGCAAGCGGATTTACGATTTTCAGAAAAGTAACATTCCCTCATATAAAATGGGCATTGCTTTACGGAGTGGTACTCTGTACGGCAAGAGCGATGGGTGAATTCGGTGCGGTATCAGTCCTTTCGGGACATTTGAGAGGTAAAACGAATACGCTTCCGTTGCAGGTTGAAATACTTTTCGGCGACAATAAATATGTACCGGCATTTGCGGTAGCGTCAATACTTGTGATTTTGGCAGTGATTATTTTGATAATCAGAAGTATTGTTGAATACAAAGGAAAGAAGGCGGAATAGAGTGTACGTTGAATTAAAAAATATAAACAAAAACTTCGGCGATTATAAAGCGTCGGACAATGTCAACTTCGGCGTTGAAAAGGGTAAACTTATCGGTCTTTTAGGTCCGAGCGGCAGCGGTAAGACAACTATTCTGCGAATGATTGCGGGTCTTGAAACTCCAGACAGCGGCGATATTATAATCGACGGTGTGAGAGTAAACGACCTTGCGGCAAGCAAGAGAGGGATTGGCTTTGTATTTCAGAATTACGCACTGTTTCGGTATATGACGGTGTATGATAATATTGCATTCGGTCTTAGAGTTCAGAAAGCCGATAAAAAGAAGATAGACGAGAGAGTAAGAGAACTTATTAAACTTATAGGTCTTGAGGGGTTGGAAAAACGTTATCCGAGTCAGCTTTCGGGCGGTCAAAGACAGAGAGTGGCATTCGCAAGAGCGCTTGCACCTAATCCACAGCTTTTACTTCTTGACGAACCGTTTGCGGCGATTGACGCAAAGGTAAGAAAAGAGCTTAGAAGCTGGCTAAGAGAAATGATTGAAAAGCTTGGAGTTACAAGTATATTCGTAACTCACGACCAAGATGAGGCAATCGAAGTTGCAGACGAAATTATAATAACAAATAAGGGTAGAATTGAACAGACGGGAACACCTATTGAAATTTATCACAATCCGAAAACGGCATTTACAGCATCGTTTTTCGGAGAAACGACATTCGTTGATGATTATTCAAAGTTTCATAATTTTGAGCATATTAAAAATTTCGAAAAAGCAATCGTACGACCTGAATTTGTTAAAGTGACAAAGAAAAACGAAGTACAGAAATACAAAAGCTCCGCATCTCACGGAGTTACGAAAAATGTATTGTTCAGAGGCGACAGTATAGAAGTGGTCGTAGATGTGGATGGTACAGAACTTAAAGCCAGACGTGGTCTTGACGAACAGGCGATTGAAGTCGGTGAAGAAGTTGACGTATTCTTGTACAGAATATTTGTTACGGTAGGCGATAAGGCATACTTGCTTGACAATAAATCAATTTCGGAGGATTCATTGGTAATCTGATAAAAGAGGTGTTTATATGACAAATATATTGAAAACCGAAAGATTAAAAACAGATATTTTAATTATAGGCGGCGGTACTGCCGGTTGCTATGCGGCGGTTACTATCGCAGAACATTCCGACGCAAAGGTGCTTATATGTGAAAAGGCACATATAAAGAGAAGCGGCTGTCTTGCTGCAGGTGTCAATGCACTTAACGCATACATAACAGAGGGACGTGTTCCGCAGGATTACGTTGATTATGCAAAAAAGGACGCGGACGGAATTGTAAGAGAAGATTTACTTCTTACAATGTCCGAAAAGCTGAATGAAGTCGTAGACAGACTTGAAAAACTCGGACTTGTTATTTTGAAGGACGAAAACGGAAAGTATGTGACAAGAGGTAACAGAAACCTTAAAATCAACGGTGAAAATATAAAGCCTATTTTGGCAGAGGCGGCATTGCAAAAAGAAAATGTATCGGTGCTTAATCGTGTAAATATTATTGATTATGCGGTTGAGGGTAACAGGATAAAGGGTGCATACGGTATAGGTATTGAAAACGATACGTTTTACATAATTGAGGCGAAAGCGGTTATAATCGCAACAGGCGGTGCGGCCGGTCTTTACAAGCCGAATAATCCCGGATTTTCACGTCATAAAATGTGGTATCCGCCGTTTAATACGGGTGCCGGATATGCAATGGGTATAAAAGCCGGTGCGGAAATGACGACATTTGAAATGCGATTTATAGCACTTCGCTGTAAAGATACAATCGCCCCGACAGGTACTTTGGCACAAGGTGCGGGTGCAAAGCAAATAAATTCGCTCGGAGAGGTTTACGAAACAAAATACGGTCTTACAACCTCCGAGAGAGTGTACGGAACGGTGAATGAAAATATTGAGGGCAGAGGTCCTTGCTATCTTTGTACAGAGGGTATATCCCAAGAGGCAAGCGAGGATTTGAAAAAGGCTTATCTGAATATGGCACCGTCACAGACTCTTAAATGGATTGAAAACGGTAAAAATCCGTCGGAGCAAAATGTTGAGATAGAGGGTACAGAGCCTTATATCGTAGGCGGTCACACCGCAAGCGGTTATTGGGTGGATACAAAGAGAAGAACTACCGTAAAAGGCTTGTATGCCGCAGGTGACGTTGCAGGAGGTTGTCCGCAGAAATACGTTACAGGTGCGTTGGCAGAGGGCGAAATTGCGGCACTTACCGCAATTTCTGAACTTGGCGAAATAAGTGCGATTGACGAAAGCGACATTGAACGTCACCTATCGGAAGTGACAGATTTCCTTTACGGAAACACTGACGGAACATTCACGACAGAACAGCTTGAAGAGGCAATGCAGACCGTTATGGATTCGTATGCGGGCGGTATCAAGACAAATTATCGCTTTAATGAAAAACAGCTTGACATAGCCGATACGAAAATCCGTCAAATCTATCAGCTTTCAGAAAAACTTCACGCAGAAGATTTTCAGGAGCTTATGTATATATACGAACTTCGTGAAAGACTTGTCGTTGCAAGGAGTGTTATAGCACATCTCAAAGCGAGAAAGGAAACACGCTGGCACAGTTTTGCGGAAAATCTTGATTATCCGAATAAGGATAACGAAAACTTTAACAAATACGTCAATTCACGTCTTAAAGACGGTGAAATAGAAATTATACTTCGTGACCTTGTGGAAGGGGGCAGAACATATGAGCATAATGATTGATAAAAGCAAATGTATAGGCTGCGGAAAATGCTGTATGGTATGTCCGGGAAGTCTTATAAAAAAGGACGGAGATAATAAAGCATTTATAAAGTACCCGAAAGATTGCTGGGGCTGTACTTCCTGTATCAAGGAATGTCCTATGCACGCAATATCGTTTTATCTCGGTGCGGATATAGGCGGTATGGGAAGTAAGGTACATACAGAGGAAAACGGCGATATTTTGAAATGGGTAATTGAAAAATATGACGGCACGGTTTCCGAAATAGACATAGACAGAAAAGAATCAAATAAGTATTAAGGGACACTAAAAGGAGGGACACTAAATGAGTGAATTATCACATCTTGATGAGCTTGAAGCAGAAGCAATATATATTATAAGAGAGGTGGCGGCAGAGTGTGAAAAGCCTGTAATGCTATACTCAATCGGTAAGGACAGTTCAGTAATGCTGCACCTTGCAATGAAGGCGTTTTATCCTGAAAAACCGCCGTTCCCGTTTATGCACATAGACACAACTTGGAAGTTTAAGGATATGATTAAATTCCGTGACGATACCGCAAAGAAACTCGGTATTGAAATGATTGTGTATTCAAATGAGGAAGGTATAAAGCAAGGTATCAATCCGTTTGACCACGGTGCGGCTTATACTGATATAATGAAAACACAGGCATTAAAGCAGGCGCTTACAAAGTACGGCTTTACAGCGGCATTCGGCGGCGGCAGACGTGACGAAGAAAAATCGCGTGCAAAGGAAAGAATTTTCTCATTCAGAAATGAGGCACAGGCTTGGGACCCTAAAAATCAACGTCCTGAAATGTGGAAACTTTACAACACTAAGATTAACAAGGGCGAAAGTATGAGAGTATTCCCAATTTCAAACTGGACAGAAAAAGATATTTGGCAGTATATCAAGCGTGAAAAGATTGATATTGTACCGCTTTACTTTGCGGCAAAAAGACCTGTTGTTGAACGTGACGGTAATCTTATAATGGTTGATGACGACAGATTACCTCTAAAAGAGGGAGAAGTGCCTGAATACAAATCGGTAAGATTCAGAACACTTGGCTGCTATCCTCTT
>OHAH01001126.1_pt1 | contig 18506 bp, 14 predicted proteins | sample 1577071 | NCBI WGS metagenome assembly OHAH01 (sample SAMEA3541520, study PRJEB24748) | human gut metagenome | biome: human gut; feature: human-associated habitat; material: faeces | place: China | collected 2012 | reverse complement strand
GTATTATTTACATCATTTTTCTTATTTACACCATCTAAGGACTTCATTGTCGGGAAGAGCAGAACATCACGGATCGCAGGAGAGTTGGTCAGCAGCATTACCAGACGGTCGATACCGTAACCGATACCGCCGGTAGGAGGCATACCGATCTCCAGTGCGTTCATGAAATCTTCATCGGTCGTATTGGCTTCCTCATCGCCTGCTGCCAGGGCAGCTTCCTGCGCCTTGAAACGCTCTCTCTGGTCGATGGGATCATTTAATTCGGAATAAGCGTTACACATCTCACGTCCGTAGATGAACAGTTCGAAACGCTCTACGTAATCGGGCTTGTCCGGCTTTCTCTTGGTCAGAGGAGAGATCTCTACCGGATGATCCATGATGAATACGGGCTGGATCAGATGCTCTTCTACGAACTCTTCGAAGAACAGGTTCAGGATATCGCCCTTGGCATGACGCTCTTCGTAGTGTACACCCTTCTCGTCTGCCAGTTTCTTCGCAGCAGCGGTATCGGGAATCTGGTCGAAGTCAACGCCTGCGTATTTCTTGACAGCATCTACCATGGTCAGTCTCTCGAAAGGCTTGCCCAGGTCGATGGTCTCTTCTGCGTAAGGGATCACGGTGGTACCGCATACTTCCTGTGCCACATAGCGGAACATGTTCTCAGTCAGATCCATCATTCCGTAATAGTCGGTGTATGCCTGGTACAGCTCCATCAGTGTGAATTCCGGATTGTGTCTGGTGTCCAGACCTTCGTTACGGAATACACGGCCGATCTCGAAGACACGCTCCATGCCGCCGACGATCAGTCTCTTCAGGTACAGCTCCAAGGAGATACGCAGCTTCACGTCCTCATCCAGCGCATTGTAATGGGTCTCGAAAGGTCTTGCAGCTGCACCGCCGGCATTGGATACCAGCATGGGAGTCTCTACTTCCAGGAAACCCTGTCCGTCCAGATAACGGCGGATGGCACTGATAATTCTGGAACGCTTTACGAAAGTATCCTTAACGTCCTGATTCATGATCAGGTCGGTATAACGCTGACGATAACGGATATCGGTATTGGTCAGGCCGTGGAACTTCTCAGGCAGGATCTGTAAGCTCTTGGACAGCAGTGTTACCTTTGCCGCATGTATGGAGGTCTCGCCGGTCTTGGTCTTGAAGACTTCACCCTCGATACCTACGATATCGCCCACATCGTACTTCTTGAAATCCGCATAGGACTCTTCACCGATGCTGTCTCTAGCCACATATACCTGGATATTGCCGGGCAGATCCTGTACATTACAGAAGGATGCCTTACCCATGACACGTTTGGACATCACACGTCCGGCGATGCGGACGGTCTTGCCTTCCAGTTCCTCGAAATTGTTCTTGATATCGGTGCTGTGATGGGTCACATCATATTTGGTGATCTGAAAAGGATCCTTGCCTGCTTCCTGCAGGTTCGCCAGCTTCTCACGCTTTACCTTCAACAGCTGGTGAATGTCCTGTTCCTGTACCTTTGTGTTCTGTGTATCTGCCACTTTTTTCCACTCCTTACTCTATCTTACTTAGTCAACATTACTTCTCTGGATCTCCAGAATCTTATATGCGAATACACCTGCGGGTGTCTCTACTTCTACGGTATCGCCGACCTTATGACCGATCAGTGCCTTACCTACGGGGCTTTCGTTGGAAATCTTACCCTTTAAGCTGTTGGCCTCGGTGGAACCTACGATCTTGTAATCCAGTTCTTCACTATACTCCACATCCAGAATCTTAACGATACATCCGATGTTGATCTTGTCCAGATCTACCTCATCCTCTACAACGACTTCTGCGTTCTTTAGGATCTTCTCCAGTTCTTCGATACGGGCTTCGATGTCTCTCTGCTCATCCTTCGCTGCATCGTACTCAGCGTTCTCGGACAGGTCTCCCTGCTCTCTTGCTTCCTTAATCTTCTGAGCAACTTCCTGACGTTTTACCACTTTCAGATCATGTAACTCATCCTCATATTTTCTGAGGCCTTCGTAGGTCAAAATGTTTTTCTTTTCCTGCATGATACCGCACCTTCCTGTTTTCTATATTTTGCGCTACCGACACTCCCGGCAACTATACTAGCCTAATCAACCGAGTTATTATACCCATTTTTACTGATGGTGTCAAGGTATTCCAAGGCTTTTCGCGGGTCTTTCCACTCTTTTTTCATGGAAAAATAACGGATCTGCGGACATCCGGACGCGACACGGCGTTCCTTTTCCTCCGATGCCGGAAAATCCAGCCAGATGCTGCCCGCTGCCAGCCCGCCGCCGTAGACCTTTTCATTGTCGCAAAAATCCAGTACCACGCAGGGTTTCGTCCCCTGCAGCCGCACTCGTCCGTAGTCCGCATTTTCCGCAAGCAGCCGGATCTCCGGGATCAGACCGTACTCATCCTCCAGTTCCCCGGTCAGCCACTCTTCCTCCTCCCGGTATTCTCTTTCCGTAAGATACCATTTCATGCTCTGCAATCTGGCAGCATAGCGGAGCACGACATAAGGCAGATACGGATTTCTCCCCAGCAGGACCAGATCCGGCCACGCCGGATAGCCGCCCGGTCTCTCCCCGTAGCGCAACAGATGTTCGATCCACTCCTGTTGCAGATAATCCCGGAATTCCCTTCCGAAATAAAAAGAAAGAGGCTCACGGCACACCACATAGGTGTGATCCGGATCCTCTGTCAGTTCCTGTAATTGTTCCCGGAGCTTTAGCTCCGTGAGCTTTAGCTCCGTGAGCTTTAGCTCCGTGAGCTTTAGCTCCGTGAGTGCCAGCTCCGCCTGTTTTTCTTCCATACCTTCCGTTCTGGCTACCGACACTCTGACCAGATGATAGTCCGGGAAAAAATATTCCGTCCGGCTCACAGTCACCACAGGGCGCCGGTCTTCTCCCTTTTTCCACAGGAAGGGCAAAAATTTCTTCAGTTTTCCCCGGCGCAGTTCCGCTTTTTCCTCCGGCGGTGTTCCGCACATCGCTGTCCGTCGCGCCGGATAGAGATACAAAATAGTGTCCATGCTTCATTGTATGCAGTCATCCCAATTATATGCACCACACCGCGCACAACATCATATCATGCAAGGTCTGCCTCATAATGCATTGCTGTATCCAAAATCCGCACTACACTTCGTCCGGAAAGATTTCCTGCACTCCCCGGATCAGTTCGTCCATTTTCTCCATGGTATTGATGGTCTGGCGGAAATGAGCGGAATGGGGCATTCCCACCGTATACCAGGACAGGTGCTTGCGCATCTCCCGGACACCGGTGTATTCTCCCTTGTATTCCAGCTGCAATGCCGCATGGCGCAGGATCATTTCCCGCTTCTCCCGGTTCGTGGGTCTTGCCGGGATCGTGCCGTTTTCCAGATAGGATACCACCTCCCGGAAAATCCAGGGATTTCCTTCTGCCGCCCGGCCGATCATGACACCATCGCAGCCGGTCTGTTCCAGAATGGCTTTTGCTTTTTCCGGGCTGTCCACATCCCCGTTGCCGATCACTGGAATCTTCACTGCATCCTTCACCTGTGCGATGATATCCCAGTCTGCCTGTCCGCTGTAGTACTGGGCTCTCGTCCGTCCGTGCACCGCCACTGCCGCCACACCGCAGGCTTCCGCAATCTTTGCGATCTCCACGGCATTGACATGGTCATCGTCGAAGCCTTTTCGGATCTTCACTGTCACCGGCTTATCGATGGCTTTTACCAGTGCGGTCAGAATCTGCTCCACCAGCTTCGGATCCTTCATCAGCGCGGAGCCTTCGCCGTTGTTCACGACCTTCGGCACCGGGCAGCCCATATTCAGATCCAGTATGGAAAAAGGACGTTCCTCGATCCGTTTTGCCATCTCCGCAAGGATCTGGGGATCTGAGCCGAACAGCTGCAGGGAAGCCGGCACTTCCTCGGGATGGATCTCCATGAGACTGTCCGTATTTTTATTGTTATAATATATGGCTTTGGCACTGACCATTTCCATGCACACCAGCGCCGCTCCCATCTCCCTGCAAAGCAGGCGGAACGGCAGGTCGGATACTCCCGCCATGGGTGCCAGGATCACCGGGTTGTCCAGGGTCACATTACCAATCTGTAATTTTTTCATGCTGTCCTTCCTATTTCTTTTTGTTTCTGTTTCCTTTCCCTACTACTCGCAATACCGCCTGCGATCCTCCCGATGCCACCCGCCAACAGACGGCCGTAATACTCCATACTGCATGCCGCGCTGGGAAGGATCATGACGATATAGGGATACACATAACGGCTCTTGGCCTCCCAGAGGATCGTAATGAAAAAGCCGCCCAGAAAAATAATCCCCGGAAGTACCTGTACACCTTTCAGTTTTCCCAGCAGGATCCTCAAATAATATCCGAAAACCGCCAGATATACCATTCCCTGAAAACGGTTCAGGAATGCCAGTGCTCTTTCATTGGCCTGTCCGGTATAGAGGTCTTCCACCCAGCCTTGCGGCCGGTACTGGTATCTGGTCTGGTTAAAGCTGCAATAAGTAGGCTCGATCCACTGGATCAGCAGTTTCTCCTTGAGAAACGTAACGGCTGCCACGGGATCCTCCTGCCATTTTGCCAGACACTGCCTGATATCTCCTTTGGCCACTTCTGCTGCCTCTATGCTGTCATACCCGGCCTGCAGATAAGTGTCCAGATTATAGTCATTGTAGGTTCCCGGCCCCTTCAGGGCGTCGGGATTCTCCTGCATTCCCATGGCAACCCACAGAACATACGGAGCACCGGAACCATATTCCCGGTCAAGCTGTCCTTCCGCCATGTGACAGAGAGTCGTTTTCCCCAGCAGCATGACTGCCAGCACCACGCAGAGCGCCGGCAGTCCCTGCCATTTTTTACTGCGAAGCAGCACCAGGATCTGCATGATGACCATGGCGATCCATACCACCAGCAATACATTTCTGGTCGCATACGCCAGTCCCATGAACAATGCGACGGCACTCCACAGCAGTCCCTTCTGCCACACCTTTCCCTCCGGCCGGTTGGCCATCAGGTAACACCAGATGGCACACAGGACGCTGCAGGTTCCGATACTCTCACCATAGATAAACAAAGCATAGCAATACACCGGCAGGAACAAAAGCTCCGCCACAAGATACAGCAGTTCCGCTGCCCGGCTTCCCGACAGTTCCCGCACGATCCTAAATCCAACATACAGCGTGATGCCTCCGCAGACCGCCTGTACCTGTTGGATCACGAGCCGTTCCGTGGAGCCTGCCACACGGAAGATTAAGGCGAAGATCTCCGCCAGTCCCAGCTGGAACGGATAGATACCATAGTAATCCTGTGCCAGCACCCATTCCGCATCACCGTCCGCCAGTGCCATAGCTGCTCTTTGCACATAATACTGGTCCGCAATGCTCTCCGCTCCGGCGGCCCTCGCAAGCCTTATCCCTAGAATCACTGCTGTCACAGCTCCCAGAACTGCCAGCAGATGCAGTGCCCATGCCGGGATCTTTTTCATCACTCCGGACAGAGCCCCGCATACCGCCACCAGCACTACGCCGACAAGAGCATTCCAGAGGATACTGTCTTTTTCATCCAGATAATATTCCGGTTCCACCAGCCTCTTCGTATATTTCCAGGAATAAAACAGCAGGAACAGCATTACTGCTGTTCCGATGGCTGCCATAATCTTTGTTGCTGCTTTTTCCAGCTTTATCATGTCATTCCCCTATCAACGTCTGTTCTTGTCGTAGATGATCCGCAGTCCATCCAGTGTCAGAGAGCTGTCATAGATATCAATGCTGTCGGTCTCGTCCGCAATGGCACGGCCTAAGCCTCCGGTGGCCACGACCTTCAGCTCCGCAAGCCCGCTCTCTTCCTTTACCTTGCGGATAATGTATTCCGTCTGGCCGATCTGACCGTACATGAGTCCTGCCTGCATACTGGTAATGGTCTCCTGTGCCAGGATGGTCTTCGGCTTACGGATCTCAATATTCGGCAGCTTCGCCGTCTCTTTCCACAGAGCCTCTGAACTGATCCGGATACCGGGAGCAGTGATTCCTGCAGTAAAACGTCCGTCCTCCGTGATCAGATCATAGGTGGTCGCCGTACCGAAATCCAGTACCAGCACCGGTCCGCCGTATTTCACATAAGCTGCCACCGCATCCACGATACGGTCCGCACCGATGGCCCGGGGATCCTCGGTAGCGACCTTGATGCCGCTCTTCACACCGGGGCCCACGATCAGTGGTTTTGTCTTGAGATAACGGATGATGGAACTGGTCAGGGAATGCATCACATCCGGCACTACGCTGGCAATGATGACTCCCTCGATGTCCGTCACTTCGATACCGTTATTTTTTAGCAGCTGGGTGATCATGATCCCGTATTCATCTGAGGTTCTGGGGGTCTTCGTCATGATCCGGAAGGTGGCTTCCAGCTTTTTCCCCTGAAAGACACCCATGGTCATATTCGTGTTGCCTACATCAATGACAAAAATCATTCATCGTCCTCCTCATCCAGCAATGCGGATACATCTTCTTTTTTGATAAACACACGGTAATACAGACTCAGGGACTCGAAAAGCTCCTGTCTGTTCCTACGGATCTCAGAGATCAACAGTCCGGAAGAGATCTCATCATAATAGATGTCATCATCATCCGCATTGGTCTCCATGACCACATTCCCATCCTCCTCAAAGGCAATGGTAAAGACACCGCCCACTTCCTCGGTGAAGAGCACGCAGATCACATGCAGCTCCTGCTTGATGGAATCCGGAATCATCTTAAATTGTTCTTCGTTAAAATAATATTTCTTCTCATAGGCGTTGGCGCCGCAGAGTACGATCTTGTTCTCGTCCATACTTCTATATCCTGTTCTGTCTCAATTCTGTAACGGACTATCTGTTCCGGTCTTTTTATTCCGGTCTTTCCATCCGGCTGTCCGTCCTGCCTTCTGCCATCCCGGAAAATACTGTACCTGCCTACACATACCCATAGATTCCGCGGACCGATACCTCTCCGGCATAGACTTCCTCCACGGTGCCGTCCGGTCTCTCCACCAGAAGCTCTCCCTGGTCGTTGATGCCTCTGGCAATGCCACGGTATTCGCCCTTGGGATCCAGCACGCAGACTTCCCTGTCCTGATTTACCAGAAGTTCCGCATAGGAGGCCCGCAGGCCTTTCAGGTCATGGGTCTGTAAAAAGATCTCATAATCTTCCTCGAAGGCTTCCATAATATCCGCAATCAGCTGACTGCGGGAAATGCGGAAGCCGCATTGTTCATCAATGGCTGCCGCCCGGTCCCGGATCTCCTCGGGAAATTCCTGCTTACGCACATTGATGCCCACACCGATGACGATGTGCTGGATGTACCCCTGCTCCATGCTCATCTCCGTGAGAATGCCGCAGACCTTTTTACCGTCCACTACAATATCGTTGGGCCACTTGATGCCGACCTTGGCTGCTGCCTCTTCGCTGTCGCGGCGCAGTGTCTGCCGGATGCCCTTCGCCACCGCCAGTGCCATGACTAACGTCAGCATCGGTGCACAGTCCGATGAAAAATCCGGTTTTAACATCAGGGTGTAATAAATATTTATCCCTGCGGGGCTCTCCCAGCCCCGGCCTCTTCTGCCGCGTCCGGCGCTCTGCATATCCGACACCACCAACAGGCCGCTCTCCGCGCCCTGTTCCGCTTCCAGTTTGGCACGGATATTGGTGGAATCGATACTGTCAAAAAACTGTAAAGGATGTGCCACCCATTTCGTCTTTAATCTGCTCTGGATATCCGCCTGGTTGTAGACTTCCTCCGTCTGATCTAGCAGACGGTAGCCGCGGTTCTGTACCGCTTCAATGACATAGCCTTCTTTTTTCAGTTGTCCGATGGCTTTCCATACCGCAGTTCTCGATACACCGAACTGCTCGCAGAGCTCCTGCCCGGAGACATAGGCCTCGCTTTCCAGTGCTCCTGCTGCCACCCGCTCCTTCTTTTCCCGAAGAAGCTCTAAAATCTTTGCTTTCATACTCATAAAGTCGCCGCCATCACTGCCTTGATCGTATGCATACGGTTCTCAGCCTCTTCAAACACCAGAGACTGGCCGGATTCAAATACTTCATCGGTCACTTCCATCTCGGTGATGCCGAAACGCTCACCCATCTGGGCACCGATCTTGGTCTTCAGATCATGGAATGCAGGAAGACAGTGCATGAAAATGGCCTGCTCGCCGGCATTGTCCATGACTGCTTTATTCACCTGATAAGGAGACAGCTCCTTAATACGCTCGGTCCATACTTCGTCGGGCTCGCCCATGGATACCCACACGTCAGTGTAGATCACGTCCACATCCTTCGTGCCCGCCTTCACATCCTCGGTCAGGGTAATACTGCCGCCGGTCTGTGCCGCAATGGCCTCACACTCCGCTACCAGCTCCTTCGCCGGGAAATATTTTGCGGTGGTACATGCGGTAAAGTGCATGCCCATCTTCGCGCAGGCTACCATCAGAGAGTTACCCATGTTGTAACGGGCGTCTCCCATGTAAGTCATGCGGATTCCCTTCAGATGTCCGAAATGTTCACGGATGGTCAGAAGGTCTGCCAGCATCTGGGTGGGATGGAATTCGTTGGTCAGGCCGTTCCATACGGGCACCTTGGAATATTTTGCCAGTTCCTCCACAATATCCTGTCCGAAGCCACGATATTCGATACCCTCGAACATGCCTGCCAGTACTCTGGCAGTATCGGCAATGCTTTCCTTTTTGCCGATCTGGGATCCGGTGGGATCCAGATAAGTCGTTCCCATTCCCAGATCATGGGCTGCCACTTCAAAAGCACATCTGGTACGGGTACTGGTCTTCTCAAAGATCAGCGCTACATTCTTGCCTCGGAGAGTATCTACGGGGATTCCTTTTTTCTTCTTATCCTTCAGGTCTGCCGCCAGATCCAGCAGATATTCGATCTCTTCCGGTGTAAAGTCCAGTAATTTCAAAAAATCGCGTCCCTTTAAATCCATAATACTCCTCTTTTCCGAAGCTTTCCGGCCTTGCGCCCGCAGCCTCTGTTTTCTGATTTTGTCCATTGATATCCCTGTTACGAACGTTGCCTGTAACAAGCTATATGTAATCAATATACTTCATTATTCTGTGTTTTTCAACCCCTCGCGTTTATCCCCCGTCATTGTTTTTTGTGAATCCGACATAAAAAAGCCACCCTCCGTATTTCCCGGAAAGTGGCTTTGGTTTATCGTTTTTTAGTTTACTTATTCTGCCTTTTTGCCTGCGGCTACCTTGAAGGTCTCTGCCACGCTGGCAATGCCCTGCAGCTCTGCGGGCAGCAGGATGGTGGTGGCCTGGCCGTCAGCTACCTTTTCAAAAGCTTCCAGGCTCTTTAACTTCAGGACTGCGGCATCTGCGCCTGCTTCCTTCAGCATCTTGATACCGTCGGCATTTGCCTGCTGTACCTTGAGGATGGCTTCGGCTTCACCTTCTGCCTCGCGGATCATCTTCTCCTTCTCAGCTTCCGCACGAAGGATGGCTGCCTGCTTATCTGCCTCTGCACGAAGGATTGCGGACTCCTTGGCACCTTCTGCCTCCAGGATCTTCGCCTTTTTCTCACCTTCTGCACGGGTAACGGCCTCACGTCTCTCACGTTCTGCCTTCATCTGCTTCTCCATGGCATTCTGGATCTCTGCGGGAGGGATGATGTTCTTCAGCTCCACACGGTTGACCTTGATACCCCAGGGATCGGTGGCGATATCCAGTGCCGCACGCATCTTAGTGTTGATGGTCTCACGGGAAGTCAGGGTCTGGTCCAGTTCCAGGTCACCGATGATATTACGCAGGGTGGTGGCGGTCAGATTCTCAATAGCCATCATGGGATTCTCTACACCGTAGGTGAACAGCTTGGGATCTGTGATCTGGTAAAAGACTACGGTATCGATCCGCATGGTTACGTTATCCTTGGTGATTACGGGCTGGGGTGGGAAATCCGCTACCTGCTCTTTTAAATTGACTTTTCTGGCTACCTTATCGATGAACGGGATCTTCAGATTGAATCCTACATTCCAGGTGGACTGATAAGCACCCAGACGTTCGATCACGTAGGCCTGTGCCTGAGGCACGATCTTGATACAGGATACACAGATCCATAATACTAAAACGACAATAATGATTAATGCTACCATTTTTCCTCCTTCTGCGTACATTCGTGTACGCTGCGTACCTCTGTACGCGCTTTTCCCTCATGTATCCGTGTTACACGATTCTTAATTCTGTGACTCCGGTACTTCCCCGGTGACCTTCGTCATCTGCGGATCCACCTTGACGATCAGCTTGACACCACTGACTGCCACGATGTCTACCACCGTTCCGGGCTGTAGATTCAGTCCGTCTTTTTCGGTTCTGGCGCTCCACTCCTGGCCGCCCACCGTTACCTGTCCGATGCCCTGCAGATTGTCGATCTCACTGGTCACGATTGCCTGTCTGCCGATCATACTTTCCACATTCGTCCTTACGCGGTCTTTGTTGAAATATCTGACTGCGACAGGTCTGGTGAAAAATAACAGCAGCAGAGACACTGCAAAAAATAACAGGATCTGCAACCAGATCGGTGCCTGCAATGCGGCGGCAATCACTGCCACAACGGCGCCTCCGGCGAACCAGATGCTCGTCAGTCCCAGAGTGGCGACCTCCACACCGATCGATACGATCAATACCACAAGCCACAAGGTTACCATTTCACTCATGTAATCACTCCTTTGGTTTTGTAGTTGTATCCAGTGTACTACAAATAGTCTTCTGTGACAACCTCTATTGGTGCACGATACGGGATTCTATTGTGCTCTTCTCATTCCTCATTCCATCCGGCGGATCGGCTCCTGCCTGTACGTTAAAAGACGGTACCCCTGTTCCGGGATACCGTCTCTGTTGTATGCGCTGTTCTTTTGTGTGCCACTTAGTAGAAGACGTGGTTACCGATGACCAGTCCGTCACGGCCGTTGTTACGTCTGAAGTGGGTCATGTCTCCTACATTGGAGACACCGGAGATGGCTTCCTGGGCTGCCTGAACACAGCTTGCGGAGATCCTGCCGGATTCGTATACGGTATTTACCTTACCGTTCAGTGCCGGAGTAAACTGTCCGGAGGCATAGATAACACCGTGGATACTATTGGGATATGCTCCGCTTCTTACACGGTTCATAACTACGGACGCTACCGCCAGCTGGCCTTCGTAGCTTTCACAGCCTGCTTCACACTGTACCAGTGCGGCCAGCAGCTGCGTGGTATCCGCATCGGTGGTATATTCGCCGTAGTTGACGTGACGCTTTGCTTCACGCTCTGCGGCTTCTCTTGCCTTGATCTCCTCCAGTGTCTCACCGGAGTCGATCTGGAAATCTACAGTTACATATTCCGCAGCCACATAACCGTCTGCGCCTTCGTAGTCAATACAGACCCATTCCGGGTTGCTGTTGTCTACTACATCTACGATGTCTCCCTTGGGAAGAAGTCCCAGGACACCGGCTTCCTGATCCGCTTCCGTTCTCACACGGAGGGTCTCCGTATTGATCTGTGCGATCATCCTGCCTACATCGTTGGCCAGTGCTCTGGCGTCATCTCCGAACAGGAGATATTCGTCCTTTGCCCAGCCGATCAGAGTGCCTGACTGGATCTTGGTCCAACCGTCCTTACGCTCCAGGATGGTACCTCCACAGTCCTTGTAGAGTTTACCGACCTTGGATGCTTCCTCGCTGGCATCGCTTCTTACATTCACGGCATCCTTTACGTTCGCCATGACCAGACCGGAACTGATCTCTTCCTCTGCCGGGAAGGCCAGGTTCAGTTCCTTCACCGTAGCGTTGATCACCTCAGTGCTTTTCCTGGAACCGGGATCCAGGATGGATGCGATACCACCGTTCAGATCATTTACATAATTTTTTGTATTGCCCGCCTGTGCGGTCATGCTCATCTGCATGCTCAGGAAGAGAGAACAGAGCAGTCCTACGCATACAACCAGCATTCTTCTGCTTTTTGTCATCTTGATACACGCCTTTCCCACAGGAAGATTCCCCGATGGGTGTGATACCTGTGGATCTCACCAGTGAATAGTATATGCTGAAATTATTAAGATTTTCACCGGTTTGTTACAAAAATATTAAATTTGTTACGCGAGATATCATAACAGATGACAAAATTTTTGTCAAGTTTTGGGACTTTGGACGCTATTTAGCCATGACAGCTCGGCTTGCGCCATTCGCAAAGTTGCGTTATCACGCTTTTCGTCACTGCGTGACTACCTTTGCTCATGAACCGGCGCTCAACTCATGAACAGAGTCGAGCTGTCACTACATGCTTTTGGACTTCTCAATGCAGGCATCCATGGCATCCATGACAGCGGCGCGCATGCCTTTTTCCTCCAGTACCTTGACTGCCTGGATCGTGGTTCCACCGGGGGAGCACACCATGTCCTTCAGTTCTCCGGGATGTCTGCCGGTCTCCAGCACCATCCTGGCACTGCCAAGGACGGATTGTGACGCGAATTCATAAGCCTGTTTTCTGGGCATTCCGGCGGCTACTGCCTCGTCTGCCATGGCTTCAATGAACATGAACACATAGGCCGGGGAGCTACCGCTGACACCTACGACTACATCCATCAGCCGTTCCGGTACCACACTGGCAATGCCGAAGGAACGTAACAGTGCCAGTACCTGCTCCATGTCTTCCTCCGTGACGTTTTCTTCCGCACAGACGCCGGTGCAGCCTTCCAGTACCAGTGCCGGAGTATTGGGCATGCAGCGGATCAGCTTCAATTCCGGTCTGCCGAAAGCCTCTTTCAGATAGTCCAGAGTTCTTCCTGCCGCAATGCTGACGATCAGGGTATCCTCTGCCACGACATCTTTGATCTGGTCGATCACCTCCGGGAAAAAGATGGGTTTCACTGCCAGGAACAGAATGTCTGCCTGTGCCGCTACGATTTTGTTATCCGTTGTTGTGTTAATATTAAATTTTGTTTTAACTTTTTCTACTGTTGTTTCTGTTCTGGCTGAACCAATGATGTCCTCCGGAGCTGCAATTCCTTTTTGCAACATTCCTCCGATCATGGCAGTGGCCATATTTCCCAGTCCGATAAATCCGATCTTCATGATACCTTTCCTCCTGTTCTGTCTTTCTTCTATTATTATGATGTCGGGGTCAAAAGCCCCCGACTTTGATGCCTACGGATTGTTCCGTGCTACGCACTCCCACAATCCTACCCAATATTCGCATATCGTGGGATTATCATCCCACTTTTATGCTCATATCGGGGCGGGTCCTAAGGTCTTTCACCCACCTATGAGCAAGCTCATGTGGGCTTAGACCTTTTGACCCTGGCATCATTATTATATAATTATTCAAAGCCATGTAAATATTATCGGCTGCGCATCGAATGCCTGGCATTTGATAATATCTATAAGGCAAATGAGTCCGGGATAGTTACAGTCTTGCGCTTCGCTGTCTGTGGGCCTCGTACATCAGAAGGGCCGCTGCAATGGAGGCATTCAGGGATTCCACCCTGCCCTCCATGGGGATCTTGAGATACTGTCCTGCCTGGTCGGAGATTTCCTTGGATAAGCCGTTTCCTTCGTTGCCGATGAGGAACGCCGTAGGCTCCCGGAAAGAAAAGGAATCGTAGTATTCCTGTCCTTTCAAGTGTGCCGCATAGGTGTAGATACCTTTTGCATGCATCTGTTCCAGCACCGGTGCCAGATCCGGCACGTAGACAAAAGGCACCCGGAAAATAGACCCCATGGTGGCACGGATGGTCTTGGGATTAAAGATATCAACCGTCTGGTTGTTCATGATAACACCCGTTATCCCTGCTCCTTCTCCGGTACGGATCATGGTTCCCAGATTGCCCGGATCCTGCAGATTTTCCAGCATCAGAAATAAAGGATCCGGCTGTTCCAACAGCTGTGTCAGATCATAGACCGGCTGTTCCAGCACTGTCAGAATGCCCTGGGGGGTCTGGGTATCCGCCATTTTGGCAAAGACTTCCGTGGAGACGGTCTCGTAACCGGTCTGCTGCAGCTTGTCCCAGAATGCTGTGTCTCCGTTCTGGGCATTCTGCCGGATCTTTTGCTCCAGTTCTTCCGTAAGGTAGACCTCCCGCACGTTTTTTACCGGAGCCTCCTCACACATTCTGATACCTTCTGCCAGAAATACGTGATCCTTGCGGCGCTCCTTTGCCTTGGTCTGCCACTGCACCACCTGTTTTACTTTTGCATTGTTGTTGCTTGTGATCATATCTGTCTGCTAACCGCTCCTAAACATCATAATAATATGGTTTCTCCGTTCTGCGAACTCTCGAAACCATAACAAACATGCGTAATCCGGGCTAATCGCCCTACTTACTTATGTTTGTTTACTCCTCTCATAGAATGATCCCCTGCCTGCAAGCAGTCGGGATGCATTCTATGGATGAGTTTATTATAGTCAAAAAGGCGTTTCCACGCAATGGGAAACGCCTTTGTCTTCATATCCGTTCAGACACTCTTATTTATAAAAGTGCCTGCTTCGCAGTCTGAACTGTTAAATTAAATTAGATGGACAGCAGATGAGATACCTCGAACTGGTACTCATTGATGCCCTTCTGCATCTGCAAAGCCTCTTCGATATCGAAATCGATGAACTCACCGTGCTGATAACCTACGACACGGTTGGTCTTGCCTTCCAGCATGATATCTACTGCGTAAGCACCCATGATAGATGCATAGTAACGATCCTTGGCAGTAGGGCTTCCGCCACGCTGCATGTAACCTAAGATCGTAGCACGGGTCTCAATACCGGTAGCAGCCTCGATACGACGGGCCATGGAAGTGGAATGTCCGATTCCCTCGGCATTGATGATGATATGATGGGTCTTACCATGCTTACGGTTGGTAATGATATTATTGATAATATTCTGTTCGTTGTAATCGTACTTCTCGGGAAGCAGGATATCCTCGGCACCGTTGGCAATACCGCACCACAGAGCGATATAACCGGCATTTCTGCCCATTACCTCGATGATACTGCATCTCTCATGAGAGGAAGAGGTATCCTTAACCTTGTCGATTGCCTGCATTGCTGTGTTGACAGCAGTATCGAAACCGATGGTGTACTCGGTACATGCAATATCCAGGTCGATGGTTCCGGGAAGACCGATGGTATTAATACCAAGTCTGGACAGTGCCTGTGCACCACGGTAAGAACCGTCACCGCCGATGACAACGATACCGTCGATACCGTGCTTTCTGCAGATCTCAGCACCCTTCTTCTGTCCTTCCGCTTCCTTGAACTCCAGACAACGTGCGGTTCCTAAGATCGTACCACCGCGCTGAATGATATCGGATACGTCCTTGGCTTCCATATCTATGATCTCTTCATTCAAAAGACCCTGATAGCCTTTTTTGATTCCCTTAACCTTCAGTCCTCTTGCAATGGCTGTACGAACAACTGCACGAATAGCAGCGTTCATTCCCGGTGCATCACCGCCGCTGGTCAATACGCCGATCGTCTTAATCTCTTTTGCCATGACTGTTACCTCCTAAGTAAACGAACGAATAATTTTCTCTTCTCGATTCCTTATTTTAATCTATTTTTGAGCGGTTTTCAATAGGTTTCGTTATAAATTTAACATTTTCTTTTCCGAACAGCAATGTAAGCTTTTCCATTAATGCCCCGTCGGCTTTTACCTGGAGATTTTGGGGCAGGATCTTAATATTTTTAATGTCCCGCAGATAGATCACCACATCGTCATCCCCGTCGGAATCCGCAATGGCCTGCAGCAGTTCCTGCTCTCTGGTCTTATAGGCCTCCATATTGGGGAACTGGATCCAGGCTCCCGCCGGCATGCCTTTTTTCTGAGGGGTTCCATTTGCCTGTGTACGCTGCCCGGACTGCATTTGTCCTGCTGCCTGACCGGTCTGTCCCACCGACATACTGCTGCTGTTCATACCGTCATTTTGGTATTGTCCGTAGCCGTTCCCGGCATTCCGGTATCCACCGGCACCGCCATTTCCACTTCCGTTTCCGTAGGATCCGCCGCGGCTGCTGCCGCCCCGGCCTCCGTAATTTCTGGGGAACAGGGGCTGGTTCGCCGCTCTCGCAGCCTGCGCATCCTCGAAACTGATGATCTGGTCGCAGATCAGCTTGCCGTCCTTGTCTTCTTCCAGGGATACTCTGCCCCGGATAAACACCTTCGCATCCTCCACAAGCAAGGTACTGTAGCGCTCGTACACCTGTGGAAATACCACGACTTCCACATTACCGATCAGATCCTCCACATTCAAAAATGCCATGATCTTGTCATTCTTGGTGTATTTTACTGTCTTGTCCGCGATCAATCCTCCGATGACTGCATTGGCCTGGTCCCTGACTAACTGCACCTCTCCGGTCTCTTCATCCAGGGCAAAATCCCCGGCAGTATTGCTGATGCAGTTCTGCCACAGCTCCTGATATTCCTCCAGGGGATGACCGCTGACGTAGACACCCAGCACCTCTTTTTCGAAGCCCAACAGCATCTCCTTATTGTATTCGCCCACATCCGGCATCCGGATATCGAATTCTTCCTTATCTTCTTCCCCTGCAATGTCAAACAGGGAGATCTGTCCGGCCAGATTGTTCTTTTTATCATGGGCAATATGGTCCGCGATCTGCACATAGACACTCATGAACTGTTTTCTCGTACCGCCCAGTCCGTCCATGGCTCCTGCTTTGATCAGGTTCTCAATAGCCCGCTTATTCATCTCTTTTTTATCGGACATGCGGGTAATAAAGTCCTTCAGATTCGTGAAAGGGCCTCTTTCCTTACGCTCCTGTACCAGGCTGTCAATGATGGGACGTCCCACACCCTTGATAGCTGTCAGGGCATAGCGGATCTTGCCGTCTGTCACAGAGAATCCGGCTTCTCCCGCATTTACATCCGGCGGCAGAATGGCGATATTCATGTTCCGGCAGTTCAAAATATACTCCGATACTTTTTTCGGGTTATCGATGACGGAAGTCATCAACGCCGCCATGAATTCTACGGGATAATAGTATTTCAAATACGCTGTCTGGTAAGCCACTACCGCATAACAGGCCGCATGGGACTTGTTGAACGCATATTTGGCAAAATCCATCATCATATCGTAGATCTGTCCGGCTGTCTGCTCGTCAATGCCGTTGGCAATACAGCCGGGGACATTTTCCTCCGGGTTGCCGTAGATGAAGTTGGCCCGCTCTTTTTCCATGACGGACTGTTTCTTCTTACTCATGGCACGGCGCACCAGATCGCTTCGTCCCAGTGTATAGCCCGCCAGATCACGAACGATCTGCATTACCTGTTCCTGATATACAATACAGCCGTAGGTGGGCTTTAAGATCGGCTCCAGCTGGGGACAGGCATAAGTTACCGCATCCGGATGATTTTTACCCTGAATATACTTCGGGATAAAATCCATAGGACCTGGACGATACAGGGAAATACCAGCCACCACATCTTCCAGATTCTGGGGACGCAATTCCTTCATGAAGCTCTTCATTCCGGCACTTTCCAGCTGGAACACTCCTTCCGTTCTGCCGGTGCCGATCGATGCCAGCACCTTCGGATCGTTGTAGTCAATCGCATCCACATCAATATGTCTGCCGGTGGTATTTTCAATGAATTTTACCGCATCATGGATCACTGTCAGCGTGCGCAGCCCAAGGAAATCCATTTTCAGAAGCCCCAGTTCCTCCAATGTCGTCATGGTAAACTGGGTAACGATGGAACCGTCGGAGCCTCTGGACAGAGGAACAAATTCATCCGCCGACTTCTGGCAGATGACTACACCCGCTGCATGCATGGAGGTATGTCTGGGCAGTCCTTCCAGACGCTTGCACATATCAATCAGATGATGTACCTGTTCGTCCTCCTGGTACAGCTTACGGAACTCCGGATTCATTTCCAGAGCCTTATTCAGGGTAATATTCAACTCGTTGGGAACCATCTTCGCAATGGAATCCACAAAAGCATAGGGCAGATCCATCACACGTCCCACATCACGGATGACACCCTTGGCTGCCAGGGTACCGAACGTAACGATCTGCACCACCTTGTCGTTGCCGTATTTTCTGCCCACATAATCAATGACTTCCTGTCTCCGTTCGAAGCAGAAGTCCACATCAATATCGGGCATGGACACACGTTCCGGATTCAGGAAACGTTCAAACAGCAGATTATAATGAATGGGATCAATGTTGGTGATCTTCAGGCAATATGCCACGATACTTCCCGCAGCGGAACCTCGTCCCGGTCCCACCGGAATCCCGTGCTCTTTCGCATAGTTGATGAAATCCCATACGATCAGGAAATAGTCCACATATCCCATTCTGCGGATGACACCCAGCTCGTAATCCAGACGTTCCCGCAGGGTCTGTCCGGTCTCCCCGGCAGGCTGGTCACCGTCACCGTAACGCTCTGCCAGTCCGTCATTACAAAGCTTGTTCAGATAGCTCCAGGAATCGTACCCCTCCGGCACATCGTATTTCGGCAGCTTCGTCACGC
>OHAH01001114.1_pt1 | contig 18663 bp, 27 predicted proteins | sample 1577071 | NCBI WGS metagenome assembly OHAH01 (sample SAMEA3541520, study PRJEB24748) | human gut metagenome | biome: human gut; feature: human-associated habitat; material: faeces | place: China | collected 2012 | reverse complement strand
TGAAAATGCTTTCTTTAGGTTTCCGACTGCCTCAACAATTCCTCCTACGCCCTTAATTGCTCCGGCTGTTCCTTTCGACAATGCCCCCAAAGCTATGACCGTAGCACCCGTATTAACAACAACTTTCTTTTGACCGTCTGACATTTGTGACAAACCTTTTGCGAAATTAGCTACTGTGGTGCTTGCGTCTTTTATTGACGGCAACATTGTTTCGCCGATACTTCTTGCCGCCTCAACAATATTGTTTTTGGTAACTGACAACTGTGACGCAGTTGTTTCAGCCTTTGCGTCAAACTCGTTCTGCAATGCAATGTTTTCGTTCCATGCTGTATTTGAACGTGTTACCGCCTCGGTGATACCTGCCTCACTGTTTGCCAAACGTAACAAAGAATCACGCAAACGCACTTCGGTAAAGCCCATATCCTGCAACATACTGATTGCGTTTTCACCTGCACCGTCGGCATTTTGTAGACCTTTGATGAATGCGTCTATCGCCTCGGCAGGAGATGAATCAAACAAATTCTTAAATTCTTCTGTTGTCTTTCCTGTAATTTTAGCGAAATTCTCTAATTGTACGCCTGACGAAATCATTGAATTTAGTTCGGTGCTTGTGTAGCCTAAACCATCAGCCAATGACTTGAAGTCTTTGCTGTTGTTTGCGGATAGTAGTTGCAAATCTCTTAATGACATTCCTGTTTTGTTCATAACGTCATTAACCTGCGTATAACCGTTTGTAGTTGCCATTTGCATAGCAATCATAGCCTTACTGAACGCACTACCACCCATTTCAGCCTCTATACCAACGCTTGACAATGCGGTTGCTATACCTAATATGTCGGCTTGACTTAATCCGATTTGTGTACCTGCACCAGCTAAACGCATAGACATATTAGCTATATCCGATTCTGTTGTAGCGAAATTGTTACCCAAATCAACTATTGAACTTCCCAAACGGTCAAAATTTTCTTGGTCCATTTTTGTAACGTTTGCGAACTTTGCAAGTGTTGCCGCACCCTCTTCGCCGTACAGATTTGTAGCAGTGCCGAGCATTGCCATTGTTTCAGTAAATTTAGATATGTTTTCAGTTTTTATACCCAACTGACCGCCTGCCGCCGCAAGTTCGGTTAATTCTGCCGTTGTTTCAGGAATGGCAGAATGTCCGTTTATTCCGACAGTCGTCATATCTATAATTTCTTGCCTAATCTTTTCAATCTGTTCAGGTGTACCGTCAACAGTTTTCTTTACATTTGCGAAATTGTTCTCAAAATCTATCGCAAACTTGGCACTCGCAACACCGCCCGCGGCAAGTGCAGTCGCCGCATACTGTAACGGTTTAGTTACAGTATCTATACCCTCACCGACTTCTTTCCACCGCTTACCTGTATTCTGTAGGTTCTGCGCCTCATCTGCACGTTCAGCGGCTTTTAAGCCTTTCTCGTATTCCTCGTATTGCTCCGTTGCTTTTTTGACGGTTGCTTGTGCGTCGGTATATGCCTTTTTACTTCCCGACAATGCCGCCTCTTGCGTACGAATAGAATCGGATATACTTTGACTTTGCTTTGTGTATGCCTCAATCTCGGTATTTACCCAATTCAATGCCTTTTGATTGTCTTTATACGAAACACTGTTTTTGTCAAGACTTTTGTTCGCCTCTGTCAGCAACCTTTTCTCATTTGAACGCAAAGAAATTTGTTTATCTAATTCCGTTTTCTGCGCTTTAAGTGCCGTAACATTTTTATTTACAGACTTGACGTTATCCTCATACGCTTTTTTTGTATTCGTCAATGCCGTACGGCTTGTTTGCAAGGTAGTTTGTGCGTCCTGCATTTGCTTTTTATATGCCGTAAGACCTTTTGTACTCGTATTATTATTTTTGCTTTGCGTCTGCTCCAATTTTGACAATTCGCTTTCAACACTGCTAATTGTCGCCTCTAAGTCGGACGCGTCACCTCTTATTCTTACTACTAATTCCGCCGCGTCAGCCACTACAAATCACCTCACTACATTCCATAAAACATTTTTAAATACGGGTCGTTTCCCGTATATTCTTCTTCCTCGTCCTCGATTATAACTGCAAGTAATAATCTTGGGTCTTGTTTTGCCAAATCATTCGGCAATATACCGTGATATTTCAGCATTATCCCATATAAATCGCTTAATCTTCCTTTTCGGTTGCCTGCTCCGGCAGGCTTTCCTCGTTTTTTCCCGTAAAATCGTCCATAAACCACTTCATAACTTCACGACACATTCTCATTTTTGCTGAAACAGCCGTGTCTAAAATATCTTGTGTCGCCTCTGTACCCTCAAACAGATAGTCAACGGCATCTGCACATACCGACGTAGCCGTTACTTTTTCACCCTCTGCAACGTCCATATATTCTTTTTCAACCAACGTTGCCGCACCGAAACACCACGGTTTTGATACATACTTCTTTTTGTTGTGTACAAATGTTAATACTCTTTGCATTGTTACTTACTCCTCTCTATACGAAAAAAGCACGCCTTTCGGCGTGCCTTGTCTTAAAGTGCTTTCTTCACCGGATAGTAGTTCATATCCTTAAACCAGTTTTCCTCAAGTTCTGTCTTTGTGACACCTTCCGGCAAATCGCTTTCGTCAAAGTATGCGTAATAGTTGTTGTCAAAATCACGTTGTACGGCTGTATATGTAGCCTTTGCAGTTTGCTTTTCCGGTGCACCGCTTGACGCTTTTGTTTTACCTCCGACGTTTGACGCAAAGCTGTATGAACCCTTGTAATATCTCACATAACGGTATGAGCCGTCGGATTTCATAATTCTCCACGCAACACCGAAATAAACTGTTTTTGTATCATTGCCAACCTCTACTACACCGTCTTTTTGTGTCAGTCCACGCCACATTGAATCAACTTCCGGCGGAATATCGGCATTTGTGATGTCGTGACCTAATTTTTCAATGTAGTTTGATGTTTCATACGCACCGTTATCAGCGTCAAAAACATCACTGCCGCCTGCGTCTGTCGGTGCAATTTCGACTGTACCTCTTAAATTATACGGATCGCCATATGTTGCACCCTCTGATGTGTCTGTTAAAACTGCGAAAAATGTGTACTTGTCCACACCTATTGTAGGTAGTGGTTTTCTTTTTTTTGTATTTGCCATAAATCAATCATTCCTTTCTACTACTTTCGTAAATCTCATTGTCCTATGTTTTATACTCTTGTCATCGGGATTGGGTACGTCCATTGTCATTTCGTGATAATATTCGGTATCAGTCAACAATTTATATACCCTCTCCGACAATTCAAAACACGTTTGCGGATAATCGGCGTAAATATCAATCTGAACAGTCGTATCATTCGTAATGACTGTATTGTCGTATGACATTGAACCTTTGTCCGTAAGCGTGTAATATGCTATTGCAGGCAATTTATTAAAATTATCGGGATATGCAAAACATACACTTACACCGTCTATTTGCTTTAAAATATCCCGTAATTCCAAACCAATATCAAACACCGTACCCCTCCCTAAATTTCATAATTATTTCACTTATGTTATTTTTCAGCGCAGGGACGAGGAACGGCTGTGGTGCTTGACCCGACGTTGTGTAAAATCGACCGCCACTGTAATACGTCCAGTGCCTTTTTGACGTATGCGAAACAGATTTGTCGCCCTTTGAGCCTGTGCCAAATTCGACATAAATACCGTAATCGGCAGTCGGACCGATTGCAACACTGTCACCGTCCACTTGGCTTACAATACTGCCTTTTAAACGTCCTGTTGCAACAGGACAGTTTGCCACTGCGTGTGCTCTTACGACTTCACCCGCCATTGCCAAACCTCGCTGTATTTTATCGCCCGACGCATACTGTGTCAGCTTATCAACAACGTTGTCTATCCCCTCGATTGAAAAATTCATTTCAGCCTACTCCTTTCGAGCATTGCTACCAAACCGCTGTCCCATTTCTGCACATATGTTATATCATATATGTCGCCGTCATATTCAACCCTGTTACCGACCTTTACGTCGTCTGACATATCGCAGAACATACGCATTTGACATTCTATATCTAAACCGTATTGCTCTCTTGCTCTGCCACCACTGTACGGTTGTACATCGGCTTTAATTTCGGACAATACAGTCTTTTCGGTTTTACCTGTATAGTCGTCAATTTCATATTCTGCGATTATAACAGTTTTATCGTAAAAATCACTGAATACTGATGTCACTCGGAACACGCCCCTTTCGTTTACGGAACGGGTCAAGGCGTTTATAATAGTTGCTGAAAATCTCATCATTATCATTTTCGGCATATGTGACGGAACGTTCGCCCTCACTTATGCTCTTGACTACTTCGGGACTTTTACTGTCCCCGTAACCTTTCGCCCTGTACATATCCGCCGCAATCTTCGGAACAAGGCTTTCAAGCTGACGTGGCAGTACATCAATATGACAATACGCCATAATCATATTAACCGTGTCCTCAATCAAAAAGGACAACAAGCTGTCTTGCTCGTCGTCCTTAATTCCCAACAACATTTTTAGTGTCCCCAACTGTTCCATATTATTCACCGCTTACAACGTCGGCACTGCCCGACTTTCTCGCTTTGCCGTCTGCGGTAACTTCCGCAACTGTAATCTTGTGACCGTTTGTCGCAGTGATTTCGTCACCGTTGTTAAACTCTGTCCACTTCGACAAATCGTCGTCATATGCAACGCTTGGAGCGGTGCTTGCGGCAGTCTTATAAACCAACTTGTGACCGCCGATAGGCTTTGGCGATACCGTAATAACAGTGTTGCCTGTTGTGCCTGCAACCGATTCAACTGTCAATTCGCCAAGTGTCGGAACACCGTTCTTAAATGCGGCAAATGCGTCGTCCTTAACCACAAGGAAACCTAAACGCATAGTAGCTTTGATTGCAACCATATCTTGCTCCGCAAGTGATAGCGGTTTACCGTCACTGTCAAGAGTGCCCTGTAGTGTTGCCTCTGTAAGAATTTCATAGTTGATACCTGCACGCATACCGACAACGGCATACTTGAAGTTACCTGTGATAATATCGGCACGTTTGTTGTCCCACGCACCGTTGCGCACAAATTCGATAGGCTGACCGTACAGCTCACCGCCTGTTGTACCGTTGACATATGCAGGTGCGCCGTTTGCGTCACGTAGCTTTCTTAGCATATTCTTAACACCGATACGACCGATAAATCCCGACGGGTCATAGCCGTTTTCTTCAATCATTGACATTGCGTCAGATATAGCAATATCAATATTTGTGTTGTCTGTAACAACCATATGCTTGCTGTCTATAGCGTTCATAATGTTTGTCTTGAACGGCGAATTTGTACCGAAAATGCACGCCGCGTCAATCGCTCTGTAGAATGCCTCTGCAATTTCCGGCTTTAGTTCTTCAAATACGCTGATAGTCGGATCTTCCAACTTTTCCTTTGTTACCGGAATAATAACGGCTAACTTCTTAGCCTCGATTTCAGGGTGAATCCAAGTAGCACCGCTTGTCTTAATTCTTTCACCCTCACCGACCCAGTAAGCACCCGGACCGTCTGTAAGTACGTTAAACTTTTTCTTCTCGTGTTTCATTTCCTCGACTTTTGCCATTCTTAAAACACTTGAACCCCTTGTCACCATTTTGATGATTTCTGTTGCTTGCTCGACAGGCACAAAACCTGTCAATTCATTTTTTAAATAACCCATTTATTTCACTCCTTATCTCTGATTTTCTCTGATTATGTCCATAAAACTGCCTGTGTTGTGACCGCCACTGCCACCGTTTAAATCCGGTGTTTTACCCTTTAAACGCTCGGTAACACCTGCTTGTACATCTTTGTCATAGCTTTCTTTTATCTTGTCAATAACCGCCTTTGTGCTATCCTTGTCCTCTGCTACAATGTACTTTGCAATCTCGGCAGACAATCCGACTTTGGCAAGTTCTGTTTCGGCATATGCAACGATTTTTTCACGTTCAAACTCTGCCTTTGCTTTTTCAAATTCTTCTCGTTCCTTGTCGTCGTCCTCTTTTTTTCTTTGCTCGTTTGTCAACTTGGCTTTTCTCATGCCCTCGTTTTCAGCGTCCTTTAGCTTTTGCTCAAGGTCCTTTTCCCACTCCGCTTTTGCCTTAGCTATCGCTTCGTCAATCGCCTTTTGATTGTCGCCGTTATTCGGTGCTGGAGGCTCCGGAGGTGTCGGAGGTGTCGGAGGTGTTGGCTCCGTTTGTTTTGTTGGATTTGGTGTTGGCTCTGCCATTCAAATCATTCCTTTCTGAAAAATTGTATAAAAATAAGACGTATAACCCCACGTCTAACAGGGAGATAATCGGATCACCATTCCTTTCTTCTATGTGTATGTTGTGCCTATGCTCACACTATCACCGCCTTTCAATGTATCAAAAAAGCACGTCTAACAACGTGCTTTATATTTATCCTGTTTTCAAAAGTCTTTTCTTGCGAATATTATCTATATATGTCTTATACTCGCATTCACAACGTTTTAAGTCCTCAACTTGTTCTGATTTTGTCTGATGTCTACTTCGTTCAATCCTTAATCTTTCCTGTTCTTCCAAATACATTATTGTTTCGTCTATATCTTCACTTGTAAATCCCTCAAATTGTGATAAGTCAACAGGTCTGTCATCTATAAGAAAATTAGGCATTTAAACCACCTCCCAAAAATCTATTTTATGATTTTCTTTTAATTTCGCTAATGCTTTTAACTGTGCTTCTTTTTCAGAATAACCATTACTTGCAAACTTGCTTACGTATAGATTATATAACTCTATAGAAACTTCCTGTTCCGAAGTATACGAATACAAAGTTCCGTCGTGACAAGCAACAAAAGCTTTACTATATCCCTGTTCAAAGAAACAATTAAAATCTGTTGCACTCGGCGGCATACTTGCAGGGTGGGAATGTATGGCATAAATATTTCCATATCGTGCCAAAACCTTATTCCGACGTTTAGACTTAGCAACACCGCTTGTTTCTTTTTCATTAAGTGCGCTTGCTATAATTTCACCCGTATTACCGTCAATCCAATACATATCTTCAAACTTTGTGCCGCTTCTGTGCTTTAACGCCGCTTTTGCACAATCGTATAATGTTTTATTAACCGCTTTATTTTCACTTATATTATCAAACTTACGTTTATATTCTCCGCTTTCAATATAAGTTTTATTCACAAGTGTAACTTTATTTCTTCCATATCTTTGGTTTTCAAGTGCAACCGAACCACTCCTTGCTTTTATTATACCACGTTTTTCACTATTTGCAACATATTTTAACGCATTTTTCTGTTCATCTGACAGCCCCTTTTTCCATTCGTCAAACTTCATACTGCCGTCAACCTTGTAATTTTCACCCGTCAACGGGTCACGGGCGATACGAGTTGACAAATTCACATCTGCCATAATCGTAACGCACCGACAACGTGGGTGTATCGGCGGGAAGTTTTCGCCCTCAACGGCTTTATCCGTATCAAACACGCTACCGTCAAGACTTCCGCACCTGTCACACGTCAATTCTGACAGTGCAGCAACAAAACGATACTGTTTTATACCGATTTCCTCATATGCCATTCTCTGACCTTGGTTCATAAAATGAGCCGTTTCACTTCGCACAAGTGTTTCGGCTGATGTTCGTATTCCACCCGGCGCAGTATCTTTGACGTAATCAATCAGCTTATCGGTCATACGGCTTACACTGTGACCGCTGATTATACCGTCCTCAATCGTCTGTCCGACTGCCTGTATAAATCTGTCGTTATGTATCCACACTCTCTCGCTGTAGTTGTGACCGTGCCACGGCTCACTTAACACTTTATTAACCGCTCTTTGCGGAACGAGTGAAAAATCAATACCGCAGTTTAAACCTTGTGCGGTATCAAAAATATTCGTATAATACGCCGTCTTTACCGCGCTGTCATACAGTTTCTTTTGCTCCTTTATAGCCTCGTTTGCAACGTGCCTAAAGTAAATATATACATTACGTTTCAGTCCCTCTAATCGGCTAATTCTCGCACCGTATGACTGTGCATTTATGCGGTTTAGAATTTCCTTTTTGACTGTCTTGTCGTCTGTTTCGTCGTACAGTTCAAGCAGTTCTTCGTACTGCTTGTCGCTGTCGGCTATGCTCATCAGCCGACGTGCCTCTTTTTCGGGTATATCAGTCGAAATATAGGCTTTAAACGTTTTCTCAATGTCATTGTTTACATTCTTGATTGCTCGCTCATATGCCTTAATTACACCGTCCTTAACGCTGTCCGCTTGCGATTGTAAATATGTTTCAACTTCAACGGCACGTTTTACCCAATATGCCTTACTCTTCATTGTAGTTTACTTTCCTTGCCGAATTTTCAGCGATACGCATATCTTCGGCGGACTTTTCCGCTTGCTCTCTGCGTGCTATTTCAACTTCTTCCTTGGCATCTGTTATAAACGGCAGACGCTCTAATAATGTTTCGTCAGACGCAAGACCTTTGAGGTAATTAATCATCTGCGCTATTTCAAGTTCGTTTGCAGGCAAGTTATATGTAAATCCGATGTCAACCCTGTGCGACGGCACTTCTTTCATTGCGTTTAATGTCACTAAGAAATTGTTGTAAATCTCCAAACGTTTTCTCAACGTCTTAGCAAAATTACGTTCTTTGTTCTTGACGTGCTGTTCAAATCCCAACAGCTTATACTTTATCGCCACGCCCGACAAATTATTGCCGAAACTTTCGTCCGACAAATCAGGAACGTGTGACAAACGGTGTATATCGTCCTTGATGTCGTCACGCAACACCTTTGTATCAGCCTCGTTCAACACCTTTGATAGATACTCCGCCTTTGCATCACCGTCGCCCATTAAGATACGTTCTACCAATAATTTTTTTGCCTGTTCGGTGTCAAGGTCGCAATTACACAAAAACAACAGCGAATTAACGAATTGCTCTTTGTCGTTTATTCGGTCTGACATCAACACATTGTATGCGTCAATCTGTGTTATAAGCTGTTCAAAATCGCCCTGCATTTCCGTATTATTTCTGTATTCAATAATCGGCACATCAAAAAAGTAATGCGGTTCAACATTTTGCAATGACAATGCCGTATAGCTGTCAAGACCTGTGTATGTATATATAAACGATTCGTCATACACACGACAAATACTGCCTGTGCAGTAGCCGTCAAGGTCGTATTTCTTGTAGTAATACACCGCAAACAACGGCTTTTCAAATGCCGACTGTGAGTAACATACAAATGTATGCTCCGGGTCCAATCGGACACTTCTCGGCTTGCTCTTTTCGTCCGCATAAATCAGTTCATATGCTTTGCCGTAAATGCTCATATTCTTTACGATTTCACTGTCAACACTCGGCATATCCTGTTCCAAATATTCGTTTTTGATTGCCTCAATATCGTATTCGTCCGACACCGCATACGTTACAGGATTGCCGACAAGATAACTCTGTGTCATATCCGTTATGTACTTTGCGTGATTACACATTATGCGGTTGTTTGCCACGTTTTTACCTCTTTTTCTGCGGCTTAAAATGCGGTGGTCGCCCATATAGTAATCGTGCAATAATCGGTATCTCTGTCGCTCTCGCTCGTGCCGTTCAATCAATTTCGTTATGATAAACGGTGTCACACCGCCCGCGACTATATCTTCATCAATTATCATATTCCGTACTCCTCTCTTGAATAGATTTTAGCTTTCTTATCCTTGCGCCAACTCTCAACGCCGTATCTCAATGCCGCCATTGCGTCATCAAATACATTGACAGGTTCGTCAGTATACTCGCCCGACTTTTCATCAACTCGCCAACGCCATTGCTGTATCTCTTTGATTACATTCACGCAAGACGGATGAATATGTATCTTTCTGCCTTTTAACCAGTCAATCTGCGATTGTATGCTGTTCGGATTTTTAACAACTGCCCTTGCTCGATAGCCTGCCTTTCGCCACATTTTTATACGGTCCGGCTCTGCACTGTCGCACCACATTGCAAGACTTTTGCTGAACTTCCCGTCAGCTTTAGTGATAATTTCGGTCGTATCCATTTCGTGTACATACAGTTCATTACAAACGTAAATATCACCGTCCTTATAGCCTAACGTCAATATAGCATTTGCGTGATTAAAGCCGAAGTCCTGTCCTATCGCCATAGCGTCAAAACGGCTCATATCTGTATCAAATTCTTCAATGCGATAGTTTGAGAATATCAATCCGCCTGTTTCGCCCCATTCGCCCAAGCCGTAAATTCTGTAGCCCTCAGGGTCAACCTCTTTACGTCGTAACATACGTTGTCGATACGCCTCATCACAAAATCGGTTTGTTAAATATGTGCTTTGATGCGTTAAGACATTATCGTCCTGTATATCGAAAAACACTTTCTTTATCCAGTGACTTGACGATACAGGGTTGAACGTCAATTTTATCTGATAAAAAAGACCGTCGGGGAGTTCACCTCTCAAACGGTCATCTATAATTTCAAAATCCTGTTGTACAAGTTCCGTAGCTTCTTCAATCCATACGTCGGTCAACTTACCATTCGCAAATGTGATTGATTTCAGTTTTTCACGTTGCTTGTTATCGTTGACACCACGAAATATAATCTTGTTGCCGTTTATACAGGTGAACGACAACGGACTTTGCGTAACTCTCCACGCTCTGCCAACGCCCATACGGTTTATAGCTGATTCAAGCTCCGCAAAAGTGCTGTCACGGTTTGTTATGTCGGACTTTCTCACACATACAAGATTACGCCCTTTGTCACGCATTAAACGCAATATGTACAGTTGTGCGGTATCAACGCTCTTGCCACTTCCGGCACTGCCTTTCATTACAACGTAACGTTTCTTGCATTGATGTACAGGTTTGAATATCGGATTGAACGGTACTGTTATGTTGTTCATTCGTCCTCACCACCGTAGTCAATTTGTATGTTGTAATCCATATCGCCACTTACATTTACTTTGTCGGTAAACATTTGTAATGTCTTGCCAAGTAATTCAGCGGCTTTAATTCGTTCCTTTGCACTTACCTCAATATCGTCAATCCTTTGAACACCGTCCCCTACCAAACGCAGTGTTTGCTCCGTTTCCTCGCCACGCATTATAGCCGTTAAAAATTCAATAACTTCTTTCGCATCGGCGGACTTTTCCGAATGAATTTTGTCAAACTGTGCTTGAATTTCAGCCGCAAGCTCCGCCTTATACGGTAAATGCCGCTTAGCAGTTGGGTTCGGTAGGGTTTCAAGTAGCCATTCATAAGCCGTTTTAGCCGTTTTAACTTTGTATCCTGCTTTCAGTGCTGCCTGATAAGCATTTCCTTTGTTTATTACATATTCTTTCGCAAATAATTTCTCTTTCTCGTTTAGTCCCATCAACCAACACCTCCTTGTTTTTGGGTATAGAAAAAGCTCATTCAATCAAATAGAACGAGCTTTCTTTAAATTTATTATTTTTTTACTTTTTACTTTTCTATATCGTTTTTCTTTTTTTAAAATTTCTAATCTTAATCTGTATCGCTTATTCATGTGACAATGATATATGCTAAAAAACACTTTAACAAGAAGTATAATAAGAGCTCCAGCTATTACAAAACCTATAACATTTCTGAATTTTTCTATTTGCAAAAGAGAAAAATATCCGCCGAAAATAACACCAATTAATCCAAATATAATAGAATTTTCGGAGCTTAAATCTACAAGCTGTTCTTTTAAGTTAAATTCCTCAGTATCTAACTGGTTTTTATCATAGTATCTATACTCGATTTCGTATTTCTTTCTAAACTTTGTGTACCTTTTTGTGCTCCAATCCATAATTTTATCCTCCGTAAAATAGTATTTATGTATATAATTCGACAATATCACACAAAATTCCTTTTTTAGAAGAATAATTTTTTTAATATCTCAATTCCCACCAATCACACGAGATATTCACCCATCATCTCACGATGATACACTGCTTATGTTACTAATTCCACGATACACTATATCACAGGTGCAATAGGACATTCTATGACATCTTTTATTAAATTCAATGCTTTTCCATGTAATCTGCACACTTGTTTATAACTGTAATTCATTTTACAAGCAATCATTTCCCACGTTTGAAAATTGAGATAACGCAGAATTAATATAGTTCGAAGTGTTGCGTCGTCGAGTTTATTCACGTTTTCCAAAATCTCTTTTTTAATCTCATACAGTCTGTCAATGCGTTTATCTATCAATTCGGAATAAGCGGCATAGCTTATGAACTTATTCTCCGAAGTATTCACGTTTGACGTCTGCACCTTTTCACTGCCCGACTGAGCCACAGTGCTTGTTGCGTTTGTCAATGCTCTCTCCTGCTCCGCAATAAGTGCGTTAATCTCCTCGTCCGTCTTTCTCGCTCTCGAAAGCCATTCTTTACATTCTTTAATCGTCAAATCAATTCCCCCTATGCTTTCTTATCCGGTACATACTCCGGACACTTTGTTATTCTATACGAATCATACGTCTTGCGGTGTACCTTTTCAGCAGTCCACCGTTTTTCAATTTTGTCTCAAACCAACTGTCTTTGCGTTTGCCTACTGTCTTTTTCGTTTCACCCGTAGGCTTTCTGGTTGGCGGTGTAACAAAATTTTCATTTTCATTTTTCATCTTCTTGTCCCTCCAATCTGCGGATAGGTGAAACATCTTCCATACTGTTCATTAAACCCTTCAGTTTAGCCATCTGTTCAAATGTAATTTCTGCTGGCTCTACATCTGGTTCTAATTCTCCAAATAATTTATGTTTTTGTATAAATGCTTCGAGAAAATTAGAGCGTTCCTTTTCATACTGTTTCGCATAAAAATCAAACAAAAACTCAATTTCTATTTTTTGTGCTGCTGTAACGTCAGCACCAAGGCTTGTCTTACTCTTTCGTCCGGAATTGATAGAATGATATGTATAAAAATCCGTACAATTCGTCACTTTATAAATTATTTGCACTAATAGCCTTCTTTGCTCTTTTCCATGATATTTGAAAGCTACTGTCGTAATTTTATCTTCAATCAACTCATTTTCACTGATGTCATATTTACGCATCAATTCTTTCAGTTTCTTTTCAGCATTTACTTTTTCACCATCAATTCCTCTATCTACAAGTGCTTTTAACTTCTTTAATAATTCAGCTTTATTATTCATAATCTAAATCCCCCAACAGTTCCGGATCGTCATATTTGTTGCCAATTACTTCTACTACATCAGTTCCATTGATATTATTTATAAAATCAATAAAAAAATCATCTACACACACAATAAATCCACCGTCCTCATAGACTATAACTCCGATTTCTTCATATTCGGTAAGAATATTAACTATATCACCTTCAAATATTTTGTTTCCGTTTCGGTCAGTCAAACCTGTATATTGACCGACCGTATCAGCTATGACCTCAACGGCTTGCATTGTTCGTGGCATATTCCAATCCGCAAACGAATTTACTGTTATTACGTATGATATTTCATCATCTTTCAGGCTGTCATTACTTAAAGCACATACTTGTCGCTTTTCCCATATATGAAAACCACCGTAAATCCATTGATTCGTTTTGATGCTTTTACCTCTGAATAGTATCTCTCGCATTTTTTTGCCCTCCAATAACTTTTGTTTTTAATTTTTACTCTTTTCATATTTTTTTACAATCTCATAAATAGCTTTTATATCTTCAGTAGAAAAACTACCGATTTTATATTGAATAATAGTTGAAATTTTAGGCTTTAGCTGTAATCTTTTAATTTCTTCTTCTGCCGAATTTTTAGAACTATAAAGCAAAGTTGAGATGCCATAATTTTCTTTAGGTCTAAATACGTTTGAATCATCATCATAACAATATTCACTGCTATAACTTTCCAAGCCTTTAACAGTAACATATTTCCGACCAACTTTAGTAATTATAACTTCTTTCATTCGAGGTGGGGTATTATATCCGATATTAGCATATACTACATATGCTTTTTCACCCACGTTGAAATCTTTGATTGATTGATTATTCATTTTCGTTTCCTCCTTCATCTTGTGCTATATGATTTTCAAAAAAATGTATATAACTATCTATAGCTGAAGCTGAAAGCATATAATTCAAATCTTTTTGATTCATACTACTGTCAACCGAAAACACATATAATGCAAGGGTATAACCTTTTTTTGAAATCCAATATGAACATTTATCATTGAATGCATTTTTTATAGGTGTAAGTACATATTCACCTATCGTTATTTGTTTAAGTGTTGTAATCATAAAATTCCTCCTTAAATTATTCATTTGATATATATATAAACCACTAAATAGTAGTAAAAAAGAATAAAAAAAGAACAATTATATTTTCCGGTTAGGAATTTATAATTGTTCTATGTTAAACTATTAAATACAAAAAGAGAATATTATATCTCTCTTGAGCACTTCATATTTATACTATAAGTATAACATAGCATATAATTGAAGTCAATATACAAAAAACAGACTCTCAATAAATGAGAGTCTGTAGGCTCTTTCTACATTTAAGTAGATGAGCGAGAAGTGTAAACACTTAAAATGAATTATCATTATTAATATTATATCACATTATATTTGAAAATTCATTAAACTTTACAAATTGATAAAAAACTTTATGAATTAGTATCTTATTTTTTATATCTTATATATTAGCCCATATACACCGTTACCATAATTCTTATATTGGTCCTTATGTTCATATACAGTGGCTCTTATTCTCTCTCTGTAATGAGGATTTTTCTTAGCTTTAGGATGTTCTTTAAGAAAATCGGCTAAGTCGGATAATTTTGCCGAACCGCCTAATTCTTCAAGTGACATTCTAATAAGATGATGCCAAGTTAATGCTTTACTGTCACATTCTTTCATAGAGATTTGTCTGCTTATTCTTTTTGAAAAATCAATTATGAACGGATCGTTCTTATGGAAAACCAACATATATTCTGTTACAATCGGAATAAATGGTTTTTTATAAGTTCTACTGTCCGAAACACAATTAAACTGTCCTTTAACAATAAAACTTTCAAAATCTCCAATTTTCATCATATCATGTTGCATAGAATGAAATTCGCCCTTAGAACGAATATCACCGACTAAAATGGCTAATCTGCCATCTTTTCTTAATGCCATATATAGTTTTTGAATTACAAAGTTTAATTTTTCAATAAAATCATTATAATTTTCACATCGTGATAAATCGTCAGGATTAGCTTTGCCCCACATATTACCACTATATTTTATAATATCGTGATAAGGCGGATGAAAGAAAATTAAGTCGGCACTATCTTCTACATCATTTTTTAAAGCATTCCAATTTCCGATACCGCATTTAGGATTCGGGTTTAAATCGTATAAAACCGAATTTATACCTAATTTATCAGCAACTCCCTTTGAAGTGCCAGAACCACTCATTGGATCAAGCAGTGTAAATTGAGAAACATCTTTATCATAGTATCTTTTTGAAGCAAGTACATATTTTGTAATAGCTTCAATCACTTTAGGCGAACAATTACCTCTCCATTGATTATTACCTCCATCTCCACGATCAGGAAAAGCCATAAACGAAGTTAATTCTTTCCCTACTCGATGTCTTAAATTTTCAGTGCCTAAATTTTGAACAATATTTTGCCATTCTTCACCGAATTCTTGTTTCAGTAAATTTATTGCTCTATTAAAATTATAATTTGTCATTAAAATTGCTCCTTTCGTAAAAAAATAATAGCTATCTACCCGAAGGTAAATAGCTATTTGACATTACATTATAAAATCCTCCTTTACAATGTCAATACGGATAAGTCGTTCCCACTTAACAAAGCGGAACTCTGCCTTATCCTCAGTACCGTCAGCTTGTTTGATAAGCACTCGGTCATTAACTGCCATTATGACCGGTTTGCCATTAGCCAATTTAATGAACTGCTGTTGCAAATTAATTGGTGCGACTATGGCAATTATATCGCACTCATTAATTTCGTCTTGCAATTCGTAAGCTGATTGAACTGTCTTGTTTACTTGTATAATTTCCACATCGCCAAGAGCAGCTCTCTGCTCCGGTGTCATCTCGTGACGTGAAAACCATAACACTTTCTTTTTCATAATTATTCCTCCTTAATTTTTAATTGCATTAATAATCAGAAAAGACGTTTGTCTTCCATATAGCCGCCATCTTTTGTTCTTACAACATCAAATATGGCTGTAACATTGCCATACATACGCTCCTTTGAATACCCTTGTTCAAAAGTATCCACTAAGTGGCATGATTCATCTTCATACCAGAATATAAATTTATTCATTTTAATTTCCTCCTTAAAAACAATAAGAGAGGTATTACGCTACCTCTCCATACCAATAAGCAGCCTGATCAAGAACTGCCTTTAAAAAGTCACGAGCCTGAGCTTGAAGCTCATCAATTCGATCCCAACCGGTTGGCTCTTCGCCATTCATGATCGGGATTAAACGAAAACCAAGCAAATCAACGGTCAGATGATAAACGCTCTCAGCGTTGAGAGGCATTTCATCAAATACCGTTTCAACGTTGTACGAATTGAACTCAATTGGTTTATGATAACGTGTCATTTTAATTTCCTCCTTAAAAAACAAAAAAAATTCCGGATACTTTTTTTGTATATAAACTGTCAATAATGGCAGATAATAAAATTAAATCTATAAAAAAAGAACAAACTAAATCCCTTTAGGGTTTGTTAGTCTGTTCTTGAACTTTAATTAAAATCGAAACATGGCATAACCATGTTTCAATAACCTTCATATCTTATATTTTTATTATAACATACATAGAAATGAAGTCAACAAATTTTTTTAAAATATTTTAAAAAATTTTCATATAATTTTTTTATATTGTGTCCCACTGCTTATATTCCTCTAAGCGATGAATAAATCCACTGAATTGAGGAACGGTAAAATCTAATTCTCGATATTTTACCGTATAAATACGTAAAAATAATACGATAAGTTTAAAACTTACCGTATTATTTAAAATTTACTTTGCTTTTTTAAATTTTACAACTCTGACAATATTAAATATTTGTATCTCGTCATTTTGAAACGGATTTTTACCGCATATTGGACAACGTATATCCTGATTAGCATCTTCACCATCTTGATCATATCCTGTCCAACTTTTATCAGTTTCAAATACAACTGCATTTTTCTCGCATTCTGTTATATCTACACTGATAGAACAATCCGAACCATATGCATCAGATACACTTATGATAAGTTGTTTAATTTCAGCTCCGCATTTTTCACATCTCATTTTCTTTCTCTCCTTTTTATCATTCTTTGCCCCTTAATTTATATCGAAATGTGCTTTTATTAGTTCTATTACTAAAAGATATTCTTTCGTAAATTTACTACCGTCAGGCATTTTTTTTACTTCTTGTATAAACTCTGATAATGTACTATCAAAACTATAACCCTTTACATATATCTCTCCATTTTTCGTAGTAAATGCAGTAATTGTCTCATTGTTTGAACCAAAATTATTAATTGTTATATAGTTGTTCCTATCAGTAATTTTAGCATCCAAGCTAATTGTAGCATTCTGTACAAATGCATTATTACATATCAATGCATTTCGAGATATTAAACTGCTATTTATTACCGCATGATCCATAACCAGAGCCTGATTACATACTTTAGAACAACCATTAACCTGTGCTATTCCATATACTTTTGCTTCATCATATATAACAGCAGTATAGAACACTTCTGCTTCATCATATATTTCAGCATAATGATATATTTGTGCATTACCGAATACTTTCGCATTACCATACACTTTAGAATGACCGTATACTTCTGCATCATTACGAATTTGAGCATTATCATATACTTTTGATTGCTCATATACTTTGGCATCATCATATACCCAACAATCACCTTGTTGACTCAGATTTTTTTCTTTTTCAACGAAACCTCCCAAATCACCAACTTTAACATCAGCAAAATTTTTTAATGCTCTTATTCTGTGTAATTTTCTTCCTCCTAAAGTTGTAATTGTTTCTTTAGTAAGTTCATACTTTTTTTTAATATCTCGTTCTTTCAAAAATCTTATCTGAGAACAACGAAATAGAGTATACCCTGTTGGTTTGATACAAAAATAATAATCTTCAGGCTCATATAAATTAGGATTATCCTTAAATTCTTCTTCACCGGTTTTATGTAACTTACCTGTAATTATGTCACCATCTGTTAGAGTCACAGTTACTCTTTTTCCTAAAAGTTTTTCTACTTTAGTACGATTCATTATAAAATTCCTCCTTAAATACTGATTTAATTTCTTTTTTGATTAAGCAGCTTTTTTATTTTGCTGCTATGTTCCTTTGTACTCTCATAATTTTTATTCTTCTTTTAATTTTTTTACATGTGAGCAACAAAAAATCGTATGAGTTATTGGATTAGTGCAAAAATAATGTTTTTGAGGAATGTAAAAATTAAGATCGTTTTTAAACGCTTCCTCACCGGTTTTATGTAACTCACCGGAAATCACATCACCATCAAACAAAGTAACAGTGACTCTTTTCCCTAAATATTTTTCTAATTCAGAACGTTTCATTACAAATCCCCTCCTTTAATTGCATTCTTTCAAATATTCTTCAGCTTCTGCATATGCTCTTTGATATGAGCAGAATAATTCCGAATTACCCCC